>UOFE01000024.1_pt1 | contig 159248 bp, 118 predicted proteins | sample 1988381 | NCBI WGS metagenome assembly UOFE01 (sample SAMEA4712194, study PRJEB27164) | hydrothermal vent metagenome | biome: marine basaltic hydrothermal vent biome; feature: marine hydrothermal vent; material: mineral | place: Pacific Ocean | collected 2011-06-14/2011-07-23 | depth 1689 m
GATTTGTTTAGCAAAGAGCGTTGCCTGTAAAATGAATCGACTGATTTTTTCTTCCGCCTGTTGACCCTTCGGTAAACTGGTACTGGCACCCACAATCAGTGGCTGTAATGCATTTTGCACATCGAAGCTGGCAGCGACTACTGTGTCGGGTAATTTGACGCCAGCAAAATCTCTTAGCACACCACTCTTTTGAATCGTGCTTATATTGGTCGCGGTTGCCTCGGTCTCAAAGACCATGTTTTCGAACAGGTAGCCTCCGTTGGTTAATGCTACGCCCGTCGCCTGGTCAACTAGCACATCTGAGCTATGAACTGATGCAGACGTGTTACTGGCAATCAGTTTTAAACCGTAACCAAAGCCATCATTGCCAGTTAGACTCGTCAGGTTACCGTAGCGATCTTCACCGCGTACATTTCTGCGACCACTTGGCCCGCCACCGGTCACTATTTCGATATGTTTTGTTGAATATACTTGAACGGAGCGAACGGGCAAAGAACCAATGCTAATTTTCAGAGGATTCAAAACGGTGTTACCGGGTTCAAAGCCTTGACCCAAAATCGTAACAGTGGTGCCACCATCAAGCGGCCCCCATAATGGAGAGAGTGAATCAAAGTCTACTGGCGCATCGACAAGTAGACCACCGTACAGCGTTGCGCTTTCCCAGATGCTGGAATTATTTACGCGGATAGAAACATCATACTGTCCAGGCTGTGCCATGGCGGGTAGCTCAGCAGTAATGATGGCTGAGCGTGACTCGTCATCATTTGATGTGATATCAATAATGTTAGTCGCTATTGAACCCACATACAATTCAACTCGATCCGTTTCAGTTGGAATGCCTAAACCAGAAACCGTAATTTGAGAAAGTTTATTTTGCTGGATACGGCGCGGTACGACGGAGTCAATTCTCAGTGTATCAGGACGTTGGCCACGATATATAAAGTCAAAATTTTGATCCTGTAATAACTTGTACAAACGTATGTTAACCGTATCACTAATGGGTTTAAGTGATTCAACACCTGCTTGCACAACCAGCTTAAAGGTATCACCTATCACCAGGCCGTGATTACTCGCAAGATCAATGATGGCATCATTATTTAATATTTCAATATTGGCAGGTATGCGATTCCCACTGTCATTAAACAGAGTAAAGCGGCGATCGTTTTCTGGCCACAAATCAATGGCTTTATTAAATCGGACAATAATACGATTATTTGCGAGTGCATCCTGATCTAAAATTCTGTTCTCAGGATCCACATGATGAATTTTAAGAACAACGTCAGGTGTAACTTGGATAATGGAGTCACCGATACCGCCTGTCACTGCAGAAAAATCTGAGGCAATGACAACATCGACGCTAAAGTCACCCAATGCTTCCATACCTTCAGTGACAATCGGATTAGTGGGGTCAGTAACATCAACAGTTAGTACGCCAGCATTGCCCAGTGCCAGATACACAATGTTGCCGTTAATATCAACGTCATTAACAAAACCCTGATTGGTCACACGAGACACAATTCGCGGATTAGACAGATCACTGATATCGACAATAACCAGACCACCTTCACCTGCAGCCAGGTATGCATAATTATTATTAGTGACGACACGACTGGCAGCGATATCTAGCTGACCTTTTATCTGCAAGCCGCCAAGGTTATTGTTTTCAATAAGGTAAAAACCACCACTTCCAGGAACCAGACTATTCATCAGGCGGTTTTCATCAATATTAAATTCACCTGCGACTATGGCAAAGCTTTCGGCATCGCCAACTGGCAAAGAAAGTTGCGTTACGTCTAATGCATTGACGTTGTCAGGTAAGGCCAGGCTATTGGCAAGATAAATTTTGGTATGCAGGTAACTATCAACGATACCCAGACCTTTATTACCCATTGCCAGCAAGGCTCGGTTATTATCGATTTCGATACCACGTGCCAGGTTACTGAACAAGGGTAGCTCGCTGATAATACTGGTGTCAGTTAGATCCGCTGAATTAAAATTCACGATAAACAAACTAGAATCCGTACCGTTTGTTGCCGTAACAAATACACGATCATACCCACGTTCGAAGAATGTATCGACACCCAATGCGGCATAGCCATCAGGTAGTGCAACTTTTACTAACAGGCGATCATCAAGACCATCATCATTCAGGTCGATTTGTTTTCTGAGATCATCAGGGTTTAAGGTGTTGTCAGGATTGGCGGTAAAGGTACTGCTATCTATATTATAAAGAGCGATACCCTCTAAGCCGTTAGCCGTTATCAGGAACGTACCCGTTGGATCCAATGCCATATCATAAATACGACCTTCATCATCAATACTTGACTGAACAGGTTGCTGATAATCATAGGCTTGAGGTAGTACTTCGAGCTGGCCGTTATCCAGTGTAACGGTAATATCAGCAAGTCCCAAACGCCCGCGTGGTGTAACGAGTTCCATCGTTTCAGAATCCAGCACTCGTATGCTTGCAGGGTCAACCGGAATCTCATCAAAACTGACGGTAACGCGATTTAATCCTGGGCGGAAACCTCGGCCTTTTATTACAACAGTGGTTCCACCATTAATCGAACCTTGTGCCGGAACAATATTTTCTAACACCAATGGCTCCACGTACTGTACGCCACCTAGCACCTGAGTATGGCTTCCATTGCTATTAATTACTTCAAGCAAAGCCAGGCCGGCAAAATTTTCTGGGGCGAGAACGGTGTAACGGTTTGTATCAACATCGATTGCTTCAGTTGCAAGGATGACTGCATTTAAACCGGAAACGAGAATGACTGGGGTTTGTGGGTTATCAATGACGAGTTCAAATTCACCGCCTTCTGTCGAAACGACGTTGTTAGTGATAGAGCTTATAATCGGCGCTGGATTATTATCACTGGCAGTAGAAAATGGAATGAGATAATCAAATAGACCTTGGGTTCGGCGACTAGCCGGTTCTTCTTGAAGTTCAAGGCGGTAATTACTGGCTGTCTGTAGTGCCGAGGTAGGAGAAAGAGTAATGACGCGGCCATCACTTGATAAGCTAACAGTGAAATCAACAGCAATACCATCTGCTGATCCATCATCGAAAATTAAAGCTAAATACCGTGACAGATAAGCTTGCTCAAGTTCGCCAGCAGGAATATTTAATGGTGCCGTCAACGTTAAAGTTAGCGGTTGATTGGTCACTACACCTGTTTGATTAACTACAGGGTAACTACTGGCCAGATCAATTACAAATGAATCGATTAGTGTTAATTCTGTTAATCCATTTTTGTTAACCTCGGCGGCCACAACAGCGATGCCATCATCTGTTTGCAATGATGACAGGATGCTCAATTTTTTTACATCATCATACAAGGTTAACGCATCAAGTATTGTTACCTGATCGTTGTCAGAAGTATCAAAGAAACTAAGGAATGCGAAGAAGCTTTCCTTGCCCAATTGTTGTTTTTTAACGGTAGAAACTAATGCTGTATTCGCATGAATCGATTGCGTTGTACCAGGCACTTCAAAACCACGACCATCATATTGTTTATCAGTAAACATATTGCTTGTATTACTGATGTCGCGAAGTAATACATCTGAAGCAGTATGTGATACGACCATACTCGTTGATGACAGACTCGCCATGGCTGAAAGTTTACCGACAAGACCGGCATTACGTAATTCACCAACCTGTGCCATTGTTGGCGTACGAATGTCGAAAACTAATTGACTGCTTTCTCGATCACCACTGTGATACACATGGAGGTAGTTATCAATGATATGTATGTCAGCAACGCGTAATTGCGTTTCTGTGCTCGCTACGATAGCGTGGCTAATAATTCTAATTAAGGATGGTTTTAATGGATCGATGAGACTGATTACTGCTATACCATCGGTCTGATTAGAAGCAAACAATACGTTGCCACTGCGTGCCATGTGGGTAACTGGCTTAGTAAACGGTAGATCCATTGCATATAAAATATCGCGATCACGTGTATCGTCAGGAGAACTGTCGCCCGGCGGACGGTTTTCTCTGTCATAAACCAGCAACACACTGCGATCTTCATATTCGGTATTGATGCCAGGAAAATTGTAACCATCTGCCGTGACGTATAAATGTGTATCAGCAAGATGCATGTGTGATGCGACTAAATCTTGAGGTAAGTTGAAGTAACCCAGGCCGTGTAGTGGTGCTGCTAAATCGAGGCGATCACGTTGATAGTTGATTAATGAAATCCAGCCTGGTGCAAAGAAGTTCGTCATTTCCTGATTGGAGACAACACTTCCAGGGCCGACGCCTTGTGCAAGCACGCCTTCACCTAAAACATAAATCAGGCCAAGCTCTGGATCGGATGCAATATCAACAATTTTTCCGGGCGGTAGTTTGGTTACGTCAGGAATAAATGCAATACCCGAACCTGATCCCATCAAGGAGGTAATCTCGCCTTTAGTCAGTGGCGTTTCTGCCTCAATGGTTTTATTTCTATCAAGTCGGCCATAGAATAATGCATTTTCGATAATTTCTACACGCCCACTGTCATCGCTAATTTCGATTGTAACAAATCCGCGATAAGAACCACCAAAGTCGGCAACGACCCATTCCATTTTCTCTGAACTGTATAAACGTAATTTATCGTTATCAACGGTAAAGGCTTCAGCATTTTCAGGTTGCGCAGCTGGGTAGGCTTTCAAACTAATACCATCGTGGAAACCAAAACCAACGATTTCAACGAGATCATTTTCACCCGTTTGATTAATACTCACTACAGCGGGATTAATGAATGAGATGTGCAGTTGATCAACATAGACGAATGCACCAATCACAATGTCATTCAATTTATCGTCATTAATAACTTCAATGGCCGCCGGTCCAGCAAAATTTGGTAAAGTAGTAACGATTATTCTCTCGAACGGATCATTAGCCTCTGCCGCCAGCACTTGTTCAACAACATGTGGTTGGCCCCCTATTCGCACTTCAGGCTCACTGCCAAAGTTAATACCACGGATAGTGATTTTGACCCCACCTTCAATGCCGCCTGTAGATGGTGACACAGATTGAATATCAGGTGCCAGTGCATTACCGGCGGGTGAAGTAGTAAAGGCAAAAACATAATCGCTGGCTAGAGCAAGACCCGTTAGAGGTGCGATTCCCTGCTTTAGAACCACAAAATATTTTTCATTGGATTCGAAGGCAAATGTATCTAAGCGCGTAATATCTATAAAGCGCGTTGCCAGCTCATCAATGCCGTCTGCATTTGTGCGGGTAGCAAAAGTAACGATGAACTGATTTGTAATGTCTTCCCCGATTTGAGCATCACCCGCAAAGATTTGAATGAAATTTTCGAGTGGTGTATTTTCATCCAGTACACTGGAAAGCTCGAGTGTAATTAATGGCAAGTCAGTTGTAATATTCTCCTGATCTCGAGAGGGCGCATGATCGAGAACACTAAGCTCAGTGAGTTCGATACGACTAATGCCCTGACGACCAGCCGCAATTTGCACACCACCTCGGGCTATCACCATGCCACGTGCTGCAAAGTCAGCATCAGTAGCCTCTTTGTGAATTAACACGGGCTTGGTTATATCATTGGCAAAATCGTCCAGGCGATTAAGGTCAATAATTTCTACTACGGATTGGGCGGGGTTGTCTTCTTGATCAGAATACAGAACACTGACATAGGCTTTTCCGCCTTTAACGTGAACATCATAACTGCCATCGGCAACAAGATCAGCCTGCGATGGATACAGGTCAACACTTCGTTTCAATGCTGGATTATAAGGATCGGAGATATCGATAATATTCAGTTGAGAATACTGACCTTCACCCGCCATATCCGTTATGTATAATGTATTGCCTTCAATTGCAATGCGGTTGGCTACACCCAACGTGTCAAAAGTAGCAATGATTGGCATGGCTGGATCTTGTATATCAGCAACGACCAGCCCTTCATTAGATGCCGCAATATAAGCATAGCGACCATGTACTTTTACATCACGTGCAAAACCGTTTGGTTTGATGAAGCTTAGATGATACGGCGCTGAGAAGTTGCTGATATCCAGCACCTGTATTCCCCCATTACCGTTAGCAACAAATGCTAAATCGTCTTTTCTGTCCAAACCGTACACATCAGGGAATGGCATGTCTATTCGCCCAATCAAGGAATAAGGGATGCCTAACCCACCCTGATTGTTCTGGACGGTAAACAATAACAGTTCACCACTGGTGTTCTGATCAAATACATTACCTGTTTCCGAGTCTTGCCCAATATCCGCGCGAATTAAATCAACGAAATTGCAACCAGTGTCTTCACATAACGTTTTTTCAGTAATGAGCACACCGGTTTTTGATGCCAGGACAAGATTACTGTCAGCATGAATTTCATTAATGCTGCCTTTGAATATTTCAGCCGCGCCAGCGAAGTTATGATAAACGTAATGATTTCCGTCAAGTTCTTCTTGTTCACTGACATCATCAAGAATAAATAAACCGGTCCATGTCTGTCCTGAGTCACTGGCTTTAATAATATCTTCTAAACCGGCATTACCCAAGGCTTGTTCCTGGCGCATTGGATCCAGTCGTGTCCATGCAGCAATCATTGCACCGGTTTGATCTACATCATTAAATTGGTCAACCGCACTGTAGTAGACGTTATCAGCTATTGCCTGTAATGCTTCCACCCCATCAGAATAAGTATCTGGATCGGCAGGATAGAGGAAACGTTTTTCGCTGATATCACGACCCACTTCGTGAGTGGTTTCGGTGGTTACCGTGTGATTTTCAGTGGTTACCGTGGTCACAATTCGAATACGTTCATTTAACGCATTGCTTCGTGTTAGCACATTGCCATTTACAAAATCAGCCCAATAGATGTAGTAGAAATTATCGGGATCACTAACGGGGGTATTATCGCCAGATAAGCGTAGGTCATCTCTTATTAACTGGATTTCATCACTATTTTCAGATGCAAGTACAACCCAGTTACCGGCTGTATCCTGCGACTCACGGATGATTTGTGCACTGACAATACGCTCCGATTCAACACCGATATCAGATACTTCCGCAACCAATCGAACGACGCGGTTTTCAGTTATTATCTCGCCATCAAAAGGTGAAATAGAACCTAATTCAGGTTTAACGGTGTCTTCAACTTTACCGATTCGTACTACCTGGGTACGTGTGCTGTTTCCGAGTACGTCAAATGCTTCGGCTTGTAATACGAAACCATCGGCGCCTTCTGGTGAAGGAATAAGGGCACGGTAGATATTTTCTTGTGCAAAACCACCGGCAACATCAGTGTAATTATTGAAAGCGGTAAAGACAGGAATATCATTGACATAGAAAACCACTTTTTCTATCCCGCCGCGACCCAGGTCATCAATGGCTTTTACAAAAATTTCGATATCCTGTCCATCGATAATGGCCGAAGTGTCATTATCCGGTTTGATTATTTCTGCTGTGGGTGGTTGATCGGCCAGTATTGTCAGGTTTAGCGTGAATGTGCGATCTGACTGATAACCATCCACATCGAGTGCCTGCGCCTGGAAACTGAGGGTGTTACCGACGTTATTAACGGGTACGGTCAGTTGGAACTGGAATGGTGATGTTGGGTCTTCTCTTAATAGGGTGTATTCACCTACATTTGCAGCAGGACCGAGTGCCTGATATAAACTTGCAGAATCTATACCGGCTTCTGCATCTTCTGCAATAACGTTAATGACAATACTACGACCTTCGGTTACTTCGGTCACACCGCCCAAGTTATAACCCAAATTATCCAATACCTGTATGGCCGTCACTTCAGGCTTAGCATTGCGTAGTAATGTGATATTTCGTGTCAGACTGGTTGTATTACCGGCACCATCACTCGCAGATATCTTTAATTGCAGTCCCAGCTGAGAAAGGTTTTCATCGTATTGCTCACCCATATATGACTGGATGGTGTCCACCAGGACAGAGCCCGTATACGGCGGCGATACTAAGACACGTTGATACACCTCCTCATTAGAATCAAAGCTGCCATCATTATTCTTATCAGCTATTAATATGACGTTAGCAGCACTGACACCCACGTTATCGGTAATTTCAGTTATGTACTGTAACCCCCTTCTTTCTACGACTGTTGCACCACTATCACCTGGCGAATTAATAATGATTTCTGGCGCATCAATATCTTTGTCGATTCGCACGGTTGTTTCTGTTGCAGTAAATACTGTTCGCGCGTTACCTGCAAAACGAATTTCGGTTGCATTGGCCGTTAGCGTGATGTCTTGACCCGATTGGCCGTAAGGTATGGGAATAAGATATTCAAATGGGTATGAGGTATCAGCAAGAATCACGTCGCCGTTTATCAGTCCGTTAACATTTAATATCACTTTATCGATACCAATATCATCAACAGCATTAACCTGTACGAGTAACTGCCCTCCCTCTATGATGGAACTGTTATTCTCTGGAGTTCCAATACTGATGACCGGTTGCTGGTCTTGTATGACCTCTATATTCAACGATTCTGTCAGCGAGTGGTTATCAAGGTCACCAAATGCTGCGCCGTATGTGTCGATGGCTTCTATCGATAATTCAACAATATTATTTGCGGGTACGTTAGAATCAAATGCGGGTATTGCTAGCTGGAATGCATAAGGAGGTTGCTCTAAACGTATATCAGATAGTACGGCGCCATTATTTGTCGCTATTAGACGAAGTGACGAAATACCCACGTCATCAAATGCATTCACGATAATGGTTAGCGGCGCACTTTCAACCACCCTTTGTCCATTTGCTGGCGAGACAATATCCAGTGTCGGACGTTCATCAACACGAATGGGGAAACTCACTTCTCGTTCACGTCGATTACCACTGGCATCAATTGCAACCACTTTAATCCAAATATCAAATAACTCATCACCTGTTGGTGAAACAATGGCAGAAAATCTTGAATATAAATCCAGCAAACGTTCGACATTAATCAGTTGTGCGAATTCGGGCGTATCTATATTGACCGTGGTCACGGGTTCAAAGTCACGTGATGCTATCGCATCGTCGATGCGAAGTGGTGTTGTGAAATCTTCACGTAAGTATTCGTTGTTTGTTGTACGCACACCATAGGCTCGATACACTTCTACTTGAGAGACTTTAACGTTATCAAATGCTGAATAATTGACGGTAAAGTTACTAAATTCCTGTGGGCCAAACCCAGCGGCTGGATTCGAAATGATAATTTCCGGGTTTATATCATCAGGTGCGACAACAATCTCGACTTCATGTCGTGCAACAGCATTGTCTGAATCTCGAATAATGGCACTAATGATGACAGGCTCACCTTGTTTTATTAAGCCCGCCGGCACTTCCATAAAAAATCCGGTTTTGAGTGCGTAGGGTGAATCCACCTGTCCGAAATCATTAGCAAGATCGACGGAATAATTTTGTTCGATATCATCGTACATAGAATCGAAAGCTTGTGAAACAATACCGGCACCACCAATTTCAGCAACAGAGCCAATGACCGCATCACTCAAAGGCGATAGTTTTTTACCATTCGCAAAAACTTCAATGGTATCTAAATCAAGCACGCGATCATCTGTTGCGACGATACCGACCTTTATTCTAAAGGTGCCTGCCGCAATTAATTGTTGGTCAGCAGGTGATGTAATACGAATACCCGGAACCATATTGGTTAGTGGATGAACGAGTATGGTTCGGCTAATTTCATTACCCAGTGTATCGGTCAGAACGATATCGTATTGAGTAGAGGCGATTTGGTTGAAATTGATCTCAGCGCTCACCTGCTTATTAGCCACTTGCTCAACGGGACAGCTATTGGTGTAATCACGCTCAAATTCTGGCGGCGTTAATCGCACCCCATTATCGAGACGATAAATTTTGTAACTAGCCAGTGCAACGTCATCATTAAGCGTGGTATCTAGTTTAAAGTCTTCACCGACACGCACAAAAAATTCAGCAAAATTTAAGCGTTCTGAATCATCGATGATTTTGCTGTAGCTACCGTTAATTTTGTAACTTGAAAACTGATTAAACGTTAACTGCGGCACTTCATTTGATACCACTGGGAATGTCAGCGTTTCTGTATATGTATTACCGTTTGGATCGATAGCAACGAACTGAAGATCAACTTCATTACTGGCATAATTTGCTGGAACTTCATACGTTATTTCATAGTTCGCAAACAAACCATCAGACACTTCAAAGTCTTGCTGTTGGTAGTGTCCGGCGATTTCTTGAATGAGTGTGCCATTTTCAAAAAGTTGAATAGTGCGCGCCAATTGCGTATCGTCTTCCACATCAAGCTTTAATGTAATCCTTGATTGTGGTCTAAGCGTAATACCCAAAGCAGGTTGCACGACAGTAAATTGTGGTTGAACCTGATCGTCCTGTATATTTTTCACTAGCAAGGCACTTAATGCTATTTCATTTCGCTCATGCGACAAACTGTCAACGGCAAAAGCTAATACACTGACTCGCTCAAAATCACTCTTAACGGGTGTTGGAAATGTGTGTGCTGAAATTCTTGTCGTGGAATCGGAGTAAGCGTTATATTCCCTGGCTGAAACAAAAGCACTGATAGAGCTGCCATCAGTTAGCGCCTCAGAAATTAGATAACTAAACTGTATTTCGCTTTTTATCGCACGTGATTCAATATCAGTGATAGCGTATTTTGTTACATCTTGTAGACGACTGACATCAATACGTATGGCTTCGAGGTAGGAGTCAATAATATTACCCGTTGCAGTATCGGTCACCTCTGGCGTAATGATGATGGCTACGGTTCCCGGTGCCATCAGATTCTCAAGTGGAATACCGAAAGGGTTTGTTACTTGCGTTTCGGTTACTAAGGCAGTACATGCCGTATTTGAATAATGTTTTAAGTTGTAACGAACACTCTTATCGATGCCAGGATTAAATCGTAAGTATCGGTCAGTAGCCGTTTCAAGAGTATTATTAATAGTATTACTGGAATAGACTGTGAATTGATTATTGACTGTTTCAAATAGCTTTTCACCTACGCCTGTTGAATCTGCTATTGAAAGGGATGCATTGAGAGAATTGGCTTCAGCGTAATTAAAACGAATTGTGGGCTTGTAGTTACTTTGTTGTAATCTTTCACCCTGTACAGCGTTAATGGATGTGACGAAACCAGTGGGATCACGGCCACCGATTGCCGTCATTCTCCGTAAGGATGTGTATACAGGGAAGACGTTAACCGCATACGGACTTTCTACATAATCGTCTTGCACCTCTAAGGAGAATGTCGCCAAACCACCCGAAACCGGACCCAAACCGCGTTCCACATCAATAACAGATACTTGTGGAGGTTGATCGGGGTTAATAATAACCTGTCGATTAATGTTTGTTTCATTTCCAGCAGTATCATGCACAACAACATTAATGGTGATTGATTTCCCTTCAGCGGGAATGGGCACGTATGGCGATAAATCTAATGTAAAATTAACCGTTTCTAAACTGGTTGTCAGATTCAGTTGTTCTTCAAGTAACACTGGCGTTCCGTCAACTAAATAAACGCTATAATCTTGCAGCTGTATATTATCGGTAATGATGATTTCAGGCGAAACGATTTGTCGATCGACAACACGGGCATCCAGTTTGTTTATGACTACTTTAGGCGACTCTTCGTCACCTTGAATGGTTAATTTAATAACAGCAGTATCAACTGAATTAACACCCAAGTCTGAACCACGCAAGATAAGGTCAAACGTTTCGCCGATATTATTAAAGTAAGTTGTCGGCAATATAAACCGGCCTTCAAAATCGGTAAAGAATGTTTCACCAACAACCAGTTCACCAAAACTTTGTGGATTCGGTGTCGTGCGAACTTCTACTCGGTCTGTTTTACTAAATATCTCCCAATCTAAAATAACTTCAACACCATTTGAATCAATCAATACAGGAACAATATTGCTCACAAAATAGTTATCACTACCCGTGCCAGCTATTTCTATACCTGAACCGGGAACGGCTTTAAATGAAACGGTTGGCGACAACATTGTTAATGTTGGGGACTCAATATCATCACCGATGACAACATCAAGGTATTCGATAGTTTGGAGTGCATTATTATCCGTCGCGCGAACACCGATACGTACATCATTCGCATTAATCTGACGACTTGGCGCTCTCATTGCTGATGTTAAAAATAGCGCATTCGTCGTAGCATTTTGTATTTCTTCCGTACTAAACGCTTTGCTGAATGTTTGTATGCCCTCTTCTTCAATAAAGAATTCAACTGACTCAACAAGTCGGTTATCCGTTACTAATGCGGACATAGTGAATGCTTCCCCTTCTACAAAACGCGTGCCTGCAGCAGGGAGTCGAATACTAATGGAAGGTGGCTCATCTGAACTTAGAACAAAATTCCAGTCCGATGCGGTGCTATTTGAAAACTCATCGGTCACTTCAATATTGACAACCAGCGCATCACCGCTTGCTGGAACCGTATAATTAAACTGTCCTTCTGCACTTTGAGTGTTCAGCGATTGAGAATGTATTTCGATTCCAGACACCGTGAATCTAATATTGCTTTGAACAGAATCATCAACCGAGCGCCACTTAAAAGTGACGACATCTTCAAGATATAATCGCGTGTTTAAAACGGGTGAAAGTATGGCTGCGATGGGGGGCTCATTGTCGGCCAAAACATTAACAGCTACTTGTAAGTCCTGCCCGCCATCCGTTAATGAATTCTGACCTTGCGTGTCGGTAGCCGTGATCTGCACTGTAATAATTTGCGCTGCATTACTTATGTTGTAGTCGGAAAGATTGAGTGTGAACTTGGCCTGTACATTTTCTGCTGGTATCAAACCCGAATTTGTATCCACTAATTGCGTGACAAAAGGTGTTGGATTCCCATCCAGATGGTAAGCCACCTGAATTTCTGTTACACCCAAATCATCACGCGCCTGAACATCCAGTTCAATCATGTCACGAGGTAAGTATTGTTGTTTTGCTAATCGCGCCTCAACAACAACAGGGGGTTGGTCGTCAACGACAGCAATGGTGATATTAGATGTAGATTGATTTCCGGTTCCATCAATGGCTGTTATCTGCACTGGGTAAGCATCAAAGTCACTATTGGGCGTGTTTGAATAAGCCGGGACTGTCATTAGTTTCAACGCTGAAAATGCATTCAGTCCGCCTGGGATAGGTTGTGGTTGAAAGTCATCACCCGTAAGCAAATCATCCAGGCTGCCTGTAAGGACATAATTGGCTCCTGCAAGGACGACGCCACGTAATTCAAGACGTTCTACAGCGACATTGTCGTAGCCAGCTATTTTTAATGTAATAGTGCTATTTTCAATAACGTTAGCAATGTCTTTGCCCCCTTCAGTACCCGTAATAATAGGGGATACGATATTCACAACAGGCGCATCTTCATCCTGACCTAATGTGAAGTTAACGACCTGACTCTTTGTTGTTTGTCCTGCGGTGTCTGTTGCAATGGCATACGCAGTGTAATTTTGTTGTAGCGTGACTCCTTTTTCAGTTTCATATAGGAGACTATATAAAGAGGTAGTATCGGAACCAACAAAGCGATCATTTACATAAAAATCAACTTTTGAGACACCCACATCGTCAAGTACCTCTGTTCGTATTTCAAACGGAAGACCAAAAATAAACGGCTGCCCTTCTTGCGGACTTGTAAGTGCAATTTGAGGTGCCTGATCCGGGACAACATCAATCCTTAATATTTGTGTGCGCGTTTCCTGACCATGCAAGTCTGTGACGATGGCGAGTAACTCGAGTTGCTTTGATAGCATCTCTTCAACAATGGGAACGGTGATAGTGCGTGTAGTTGATTGAAACGAGAATGCATCAAGGAACTCTTCATCAACATTGACATAGTTAAAGCTGTCAATTGTTGTGTTGTTTGCAAACAGTCGAATAAGCGTCCCCTTAGCTAGCGTATCGTCAGCCACCAATAACTGAACGCTCAGGTTTTCTCCCACACTGGCAGACTGCCCAATAATGGGCTTAACAAAACTAACTTGTGGCTTACGGTTCTCTAGAACTTTAAGGACAATGGCATCATATTCCCGCTTAACACCACCCGAACCGTTCGCTGTGAACGTTGCAACCACGGAAGACTCTCGCACAGAAATATCGGGCGCTATTGCTGTAAAACGCCATTGTTCAAAATAAACAGGATTTTCTTCATTAGGTGCATTTCGACTGACGATACTTGGGCCGTAATTCACCCCGACTTCTTGCCCATCAAATGCGAAGCTCATAAACTGAATAACACGTTTATAGGTGCTTATCTTAATTTGGCGCTCAAGAATAAACCTAACTTCCGTGCCCTCAATGACTTGTTGCAAGTCAATAGGTTCAACCAACGTCAAATCGGGCATTTCTACAACGGTCGGTGTGTTAACTCTTACCTGACTAACCGCAGTAGTATTAACTTGCCCGGCTATATCATAAACCTCAGCTCTTACATTGAGCACAGAACCCTCGAACTCAGCGCCAATCGGTAAAACAATATTATATGGAGGCGTTAATTTAATAGCTAACAGAGCACTATCAAGGTAGTAGCGCACATCGCGCACAGCCACATCGTCTTGCACGTTTACAGCAATATTTAGATTATCTTCCAATGCAATACTTGTTGGCACAATCAATTCGATTTCAGGAATTGCATCGGTTGACGTTAGCTGTAATGTGCCTTGTATCGCTGAATTGGTTGCAAGAGAAGCGGTCAATATTGCTGGCGTAGTTTCAATAACAGCTTTTGCTAACGCTTCACCAGAGGGTTTTACTTGTATAACACTTGCCAAAGAGGTTTCAACTGAATAGCTAATGGCTATAGCCTGATTTAGTTCTAGTTTGGAACCATCAGTAAACACGCCATTAACCACGGGAAGTTTATGATAGCGATTCAATGACGGTAAATTAAATGAGGCGGTGCTTCCAAATTCAAGACGATCGAGTATCTTACTGTAATCGATTTCAACAGGAATCGTAATATCGCTCTGCCCGGCAAAAGAAACAATGATTGATACACCCGTACCATTCGTTTCCTGCAACGGCGTCACTATTCCTTCATCAGTCACCTGTACAAAAGAAGGATCCGTGGAGGTATAGGTGAATCCTTGGCCTGCACCAGGGCGTGGTGTTAACCCACGAAACTGGAAGTTTACCGTAGGGACAATAGCAACAACCTCCAGCTCATTACTAATGGTTATCGCATTGGGCTGCACTGATATGCCTAATATGTCTTCATTAACATCTTCGCCGGTAAATGAAATACCTGAAGTTGAGTTAGAGTTACCCGAGGCGTCGACCACAGTGATGTCATAGAGTATTAGACCGTTATTCGCGATCTCCGCAGCGCTTAACGCGTTGTTTATTGGCAATAGGTAAGTGTATTGTCCCTGATCGTTACGCTCTGGGATAATGGTGAAGGTACCATTACTATTTGAAAAGGCCGATTCTCTTGCTATATCGATAACGCCGTTTGCATCTCTTAAGTCGCTAGCACGCAACCCTAATATAGAAAAACCTAAATAAGACACATCAACATCATCTGTTGCCAGAGCCGTAACCGATAAATATTGTTGACCGTCTATTGAAGAAATATTTACACTATCAAGACTGATTTGGGGTGACTGTGTTTCGACGGAAAAATTTTCTGAATAAGACTCTATGGAGCCAACCTTAAGCGTTACTTCAACGTTCGGCGTTAAATAACCGCTACCTGAACCGGTAAACTGAAAATCACATCGGTTGAATTCATCAAATGTCGCTACTTTCGTGTCATTGAATGTGCCAGCCGTAACGGTAAAATTCTCAATTAAATGACAATCAGAAAGAGACAGCTGGTAATCAACGAGTTGTTGCTGCGTATCAATGGCAGATACCACTCTAAAATCAAATTCTGTAGCAGACACGGTGAAACTCATCAGTGAAAAAGCTATCGCTGATGAGAATAAATTTAAACTGGATTTTAAAGAAGAGCAAAGCGAAGCTCTTTCAATAAGGGGTTCAGACAATTTTTACTCCGTATATAACCTGTGTCTCCATAGAAGATATTAATAGCAAAAAACGTGCCACCCTTGCCCACTTTAAAATCAGTAACTTAAAAAATAGCGACTTTCAAAAGTGTAAAATAATGACCATTACTGTCACTTTTCTTTACAATATTGATTCGTATGAGGGCTGCTTATGAAGACCATATGCATTACGGCCTAATTTCACCTAATACTTTAGGTCTAATCAGCGTAAGAAAGCGGCTTAAAAATGATTGTGCGAAGCCGACATTGGGCCATCAGTAGATGACCCGCCTTATGCTTATCTGCGGACATGTTCTAGCAACCACTTTACGTCATACAGGTCTCTGGGGTGTTGACGTAATAGTTCAAGGTTGATAATTGCCTATTCACTGCTATTATTGCGGTTCATTAATTTTATTAGAGAACATTCATGGCTAAAGCAAAACCCGTTGTTAAAGCAGCTGCGCTTGATAAAACAATCAACGCATCGACAGATTCATTAACGAAAGCATCCAGTGATGCAGCAACTGCTGTCACTAAAAAATCAGCCGAAGCCAAAAAGCTGACCACTGAAGTTAAACGTCACACCAAGAAAAAAGCGACACTCACTAAAAGAAATAAAACAGCTACTGCGAAATTAAAAAAAGACACAAATACTGCCAATAAAAAAGCAGTGGCTGCGGTTGCTAAAGAATTAAAATCTACAAAGTCTGCTTTAGATAAGGCTCGTGCTGGAAAAGCTGTTATATCAACTGAACTGGCCGCACTAAAATCAGCGGCAAAGCGCCTAACTGCCTATACAAAAGCCATTGCTGCAGTTGATAAAATTCTTAATAAACCTGCAAAGAAAAGAAGAATGAAAAGAACGGCTAAATAAATTTATTGTTTTAGTTGTTTATTTGACAAGCCCTTGCCAATTGGTGAGGGCTTCTTTATTGCAATTGCACCTGGTCTGCGTACTGAACCGGTAAAGAAAAGCTGGGAACATCAATCTGTCTGAATACTTTTAAAACCTATAGGTCGTTTTACGTTTACCGTCAGAACCGAATGGCACTTACTTAAGAAAACTTTTATTACCAGTTTGTCATACCGGCATGTTTTTAGCCGGTATCCATCTAGTAGAAAACGCAATATAACCCTTTATAGCAATCTAAAGCATAGATTCCGGCTAAAAACACGCCGGTATGACAGTGTGTTGCTTAAGTAAGTGCCATTCCCGTCAGAACCCTTTAATTACACGAAATTGAAGAAATTAAAAATCGAAAAACCTAAAACTTAAAATATTTGACACTATTTAAAATAAAAACAGTGCTTTACAGAATTTTATGGTACTTTAAAGCTGTATATGCTCGGTCACCCAACCCTGTCTCGAAATAGCCACTTCTCTAAGAAAGAATTGCCAGATTTAAAGAGGCAATAGTTTTAAAATATCCACTAAACACCTTGTATTGACCCGCGTAGAACCGGATAATTCACCTCATTCTATATTTACAACAACCACAAAAAAAAAGTCCCTTGTTACACCTAAAACTCCCCGAAAATCAGACGCCAACCTACTGGAATAAGTTATACGGAAGCTCGCTCGCTTTGTCAGTTGTCGAAGCATCACGTGCGCACGAAAACGGTCCCATTGTCATTATTGTTGAAGATGTTATTCACGCCGATGGTTTAACGAAAGAAATTGAATTTTACAAAGATAAAAAACAAACCATTTTTCATCTGCCGGATTGGGAAACATTACCCTACGATATTTTTTCACCGCATCAGGACATCATCGCCGAAAGACTAACCACCTTACACGCATTACAACATATACATAATGGTGACATCTTAATCATTCCGCTCAATACATTGGCACAAAGGCTCGCGCCTAAAAGTTATATACAAGGCAATGTTTTACGATTAAAGATTAACCAACAATTAGATATCGAAACCTTTCGTCGCAATCTGGAGTCGAGCGGATACATTAATGTAACAGAAGTAATGGAACACGGCGAATTTGCCATTCGTGGGTCGATTATCGATCTATTTCCAGCCAGTTCAACGGTTCCTTACCGTATTGATTTATTTGATGATGAAATTGAAAGCATTCGCTGTTTTGACCCGCAAAGCCAGCGTTCAGACAATAAAGTAGGCAGTGTTGAGTTATTACCCGCACGTGAATTTCCAACTGACGAATTGGGTATAACAAAATTTCGTGAGCGTTATCGTGAAATGCTATCCGGCGACCCACTAAATAGCATCATTTATAAAAGTGTCAGTGATGGCATCATGCCCGCAGGTATAGAATATTATTTACCCGTGTTTTATAACGATGATGAATTAAACACATTATTTGATTACTTACCAAGGTCTTCTTTATATATTGCAGCGAACGAACTGGAACAACAGTTAGAAGTGTTTGAAGCTGAAGTGAATGAACGTTATGAACAACGAAGACACGATATTGAACGCCCTATTCTTTCACCTGAATATCTCTATCAAACAACGAGTGAAATTAAAAAATCTTTAGAACAAAATCACATTATCTATACATCGAAAAATAAAAACACCGATGAACGATTCAATGCAAAAGTAAAATCTCCCCCTGATCTTATATTACAAACTAAACTAGAAGACCCCTCCCAGGCATTACGCACTTTTATTAATAGCCATAAGGGGCGTTTATTATTTGTTGCAGAGACCAGCGGTCGTCGTGAAGTCTTAATCGAATTATTACGAAGCCACCAGATTCATCCTAAAGTTTGTGAGACCTGGCATGCCTTTATAACCAGTGAAGATAAAATTTGCATCACGGTATCTGAGATTACCCAAGGACTGGTTTTACTAGACAACGACATTGTTGTTATTACCGAATCTCAAATATACGGACAACGTGCTATTCAGAAGCGTCGAAGAAAAAAACGCGGCGCAGATAGTGATGCTATCGTACAAAATTTAACGGACTTAACCATCGGCGCGCCAGTGGTACATATCGACCATGGTGTCGGACGTTACCTTGGTCTCGAAAAGCTAAAAGGCGATGGTTATGACGCTGAATTTCTTTTATTAGAATACGCCGGCAAAGATAAACTGTATGTTCCTGTCGCGTCGCTTCATCTTATCAGCCGCTACACGGGTGCATCAGCAGAAAATGCACCGGTACATCGTCTGGGCTCTGATCAATGGTCAAAAGCGCGTAAGAAAGCCGCTAGGCAGGCACGTGATGTTGCCGCTGAATTACTTGATATTCATGCTCGTCGCGCCGCCGTACAAGGTCGTTCCTACCCTATTGATGAAAACGAATATGCCAGCTTCTGCAATAGTTTTCCTTTTGAAGAAACGCCTGATCAGGAAACCGCAATCAATGCTGTGCTTGATGATTTACGCAGCCCACAACCGATGGATCGCGTGGTATGTGGTGATGTCGGTTTTGGTAAAACCGAAGTTGCCATGCGTGCGACATTTGCAGTAGCTAATACGGGAAAACAAGTTGCGATACTTGTGCCCACTACATTATTAGCGCAGCAACATTTTCAGAATTTCACTGATCGATTTGCAGACTGGCCGATAAAAGTTGCTTGCTTATCACGATTTAACACACCTAAAAAACAAAAAGACATTCTGGAAAATTTGGCAAACGGAAAAATCGACATCGTTGTCGGCACTCACAAACTATTACAAAAAACCGTAAAGTATCACGACCTCGGGTTAATTATCGTAGACGAAGAACACCGCTTTGGTGTCCGTCATAAAGAACACGTTAAATCACTGCGTGCTGAAATTGATATTTTAACTTTAACTGCCACGCCTATTCCACGTACATTAAATATGTCGTTGGCAGGTATCCGCGATTTGTCTATTATCTCAACACCACCGTTGCAGAGACACTCAATTAATACCTTTGTCACACAATGGAATGACACGTTAATCCAGGAAGCCTGTCAGCGCGAATTGAAACGCGGCGGACAAATTTACTTCTTGCACAACGAAGTAAAAACCATCGAAAAAATTACGCATGATCTACGCGAACTGGTACCCGATGCCCGCATCGAATTTGCTCACGGGCAGATGCCAGAAAAACAATTAGAACAGGTCATGCTGGACTTTTATCACCAGCGATTTAGCATACTGGTTGCAACCACTATTATCGAAAGCGGTATCGATGTACCCACTGCCAATACCATCATAATAAACAAAGCAGATCGATTAGGGCTGGCTCAATTGCACCAGATACGTGGTCGAGTCGGCCGTTCGCATCATCGTGCCTACGCTTACCTGTTAACACCACCCGAATCCTTAATGACAGATGATGCCAAAAAACGGCTTGCCGCTATCGAATCACTTGAAGATTTAGGTGTCGGTTTTACACTGGCAACACACGATCTGGAAATACGGGGTGCGGGAGAATTACTCGGAGAAAACCAAAGTGGTCAAATATCTGAAGTCGGCTTTACCCTATACAGTGAACTACTGGAAAAAGCTGTGACAGCATTGAAACAAGGCAAAGTACCCGATCCGGATGCACCACTTCATACCGGTATAGAAATTGACTTAGGCCTACCGGCTCTAATACCTGATGATTACGTATACGATATTCATCAACGCCTGATGTTATACAAACGTATTTCCAATGCTAATAACCAGGATGAACTAGACGATATACGCGTAGAGCTCATTGATCGTTTTGGATTATTACCCGATTACCTCAAAAACTTATTCACCGTAACTGAAATAAAACTGGTCGCACAGGATATTGGCATCAATAAAATAGAAACTGTCGACACGGGTATTAAATTCATATTTGATGAAAAGCCAAATATAGATCCGATGAAACTGATATTGATGATACAGACGCAATCCAAACTGTATCACTTTGACGGCAAACAAACTTTTCGTATATTAGAAACAAAAGAAAACATCGATGAGAGAGCAAAACAAATATATGATGTAATTAACACACTATCTATTCGCGAAGCAGCCTAAAAGTAGGTGTGAATTTATTCGTACGCAGATGTTACTATAAGTAATGCATCATACAATTTTGTTTGCACCAGAAACTAGAAACCCTAACCACTTATTCTGAGCCTTAAATCTGTTTAGTTTAAATTTAAATAAACCATGAAAATATTACTCACGTTCCTTTTACTAACACTTACAACTAGTCACACAATAGCGGAAGAAATTAATACTACTCCAGACCTCAAAGAATACGACGTAGAAATCATTATTTTCGAAGACGCACACGCACGCTACCTAAGCAGCCAAAGCTGGGGCCAGGCGATACAACATACAGATGAAAACAACATAGACAAAAATACTGATAAAGAAATAAACCAAAATCCAGCGAACTATCAACCAACAAAACCTTTCATACTAAAAAACCAATACAAAAGAATCTCCACATCATCAGAATACAACGTTCTTTTTTATAGCGCGTGGCGGCAACCGGGTTTGGCTAAAGATCAGGCATTTGAAATAGATATTAATGATCTGATAAACACACACTCTAGCAAAACAGCAAACACCATTTCTGGGAAGTTCAAACTTGTACTAGCAAGATACCTGCATATATATAATGAACTGGAATACCAAAGAGAAGTATTAACTACAATAGAAAACACACAGGAAAAGACCGATATCAAGAATGAAATTTACCCACTAAAAAGCCATCGACGTATGCGTAGCAAAGAACTGCACTACATAGACCACCCACTGGTGGGCATGCTGATACAGATTAATCCTGTAGCAAAAGCAAAGCAGGAAAAAGAAAAGTTATAGATAAATAGCCCCTTTTCCTTACGGAAGAAGGTTTGGATGCGGGCTTATAAAGCACGCCCTCTCAAAGAATGAAAGATAAACGTTACCTGATAGGTAATCGACGATCAACACCAGATCGTCGCCCTAGTACATCACTAAACCGTGTCGTTCCACGACGATCATCCCTTTCTCTGCGATTCGCAACACGTCTTTCAGGTCCATTATAGTTATTATTATTGTCCGGCCCCATTACAAAAAACTCCAGTTGATTTCTGTTAAATACTTCACATTTACAGATAATAGATTAACTTATTAAATAATGCAGCATTATCCATGCCAAAATATTTAAAAGATAGCAATATCAAGGCTATAGCGAGTCAATAATAAATCTATGAATCCTCTAAAGTATATTGTGTAAAGTAAATTGACATTTTTAAGACAATTCAGGCATTAAGCGTGTCGGTTAAATTAACAAGTAAAGGCTAATATTTAGAGTGCTCATCTGATTAATTCGATTTCAAGAATATTTATACTATTAAAAATTAACACACTTCCAACAAGCTGATATACTTTATCCACAATTAACTAACCAATAAGGACATGGGGTATAAAATGTATACAATTGCTGCGCAAAAACTTTCGCAAGTCTCATCTGCACTTTTTCTAATAACTGCTTATTTGGTAATTAATGGCTGCACTGCTCTACAACCATTCCCAAATGTAGCTAGAGCTGGAGATACCCTGACTTTGGCCGTTGGGTCGCCATTAGATATGACACGCGCAAATACAACCGCCACCTTTACTTCAGATATTGATGGAGTACCCATCGATATAACATCAAATATTCGTTCTGTTTTTAAACTTTATGCAGACCCAGCGAGCAAAGTATATGAAACGACGGCAGTAACAGATGATTTGGTTTTTTCGTCCAATCATTCACCGTGGATAACTATCGTAGCTGTTGATTTGCCACAAGGCTTACAAGTTGGAACAGGAATAGTAGAAATCAACACAACCGCAACTTACCCTAACGTAAGTACACATATTAACGATTTAGACCTTCCTGTCGAAATCATTGCAGGAACTGGATCACCAAATTCATTTACTTATGAATTTGGTGTAGGCTCACAACTCGTTGGTGACCTAACCAACTTAGAGTCACAACCTATTGCTGTATTTGGCCCTACAATACCAAGCGTCGCTTGTCCCTGCCCTGATTACGCAGCTATAGAGGTAACTGCCACAATACCAACCTCACTTGGTTCTTTAAATCAAAACTTTGTTAAAGTAATTCCTGAAGATTTAACTGTCGCAACAATTTCCGGCAGAAATTTCATCCAGGGTATAAATGGTCAAGATTTAACGGTTATCTTCACTAGTAATACAGAAAAACTTAAGTACTATGAAGCACAGTTTACCGTTGCATTACATTCGACTTTCTCTTTTACTGGTACACCTACAATAAATTCAGTACGGTATTTTGATATTAACGGTAATGAAGTTTCGGGGCCTGTTGCAGATTATTCTGTATCAGTTAAGTGAGAACATAAAATGAGTTGACTTGCGTACTCAAGCCATGTATTTTCATGCACAGTCAAGCGAATATGTGTTTTGGCTGAAGGATTCAAATAAATAAAAAACGAGGATGAATAATGAAGATACAAAAAATATTAGCAGGAATAGTGGTTCTAAGCTTTAGCTTTTTCAGTACTACTTCTAGCGCAAGTCTATCAATTGAGGGTTCTGGATGTGGCGTATCAGCGTTAGTAACTTCTGTGCAAACAACCCATTATATAATTTCACCATCTGGCAGTAGTCATAGTGGGCAGATTATAGTCCTGTTTGGCTCCCTTCCATGTCTAGTTACAACGGATGAGCATGATCTATATACAATGCTAATCAACCAAATTACTATGGCCAAAACAACAACATCTCCAATACGTATTGACGGCTTCCTTGATCCATCTAATAGTGGTTCTAGTGTAATCTTTACACGCTTGGACTAGTTTTTTTACTTATTAACTGACATCAGCCACTGCAATTTTTGCAGTGGCTTTTTTATTATAAAGCATTACATTATATGAACCGAAGCACATACATTACCGTATCAATAATACAAACTGTAATCATAAGCAGTGTATTTGTATATTTCAGTTCTAATTTTAATGAGAAGCCAAATTTACTTACTTCTAAACAGATTAGCACTCGGGAATCAATTAACTTTAAACAAAATATTACGGATTTACAATTTAACCAGTTGCTTAATGAAATTTATATCGTTAAGACAGAACTAGAGCATATAAGACAGCACATCGATAATAATCGTACAATCACACAATCAACCACAAACATTGATACTAGCATTGAAGAAAATACTATCAAAAATTATACAGAACAAAAAGATATAGCAATGGAAGTACTCTTACAACCTGGTATGACTAATCAAGCATTGATCCGTTCTGAGGCATTTCGTAAATTGCCTTTCAGTGGTAAAGCAGAAATTACAAAAGAAATGGTCAGAATGTTAGAAGATGGTTCTCTCGATCAAAATTATTTTTTGGGGTTAAGCCCTCAGTAGATAAAAAAATGTTATTCAATGTCTAAAACCACTTTAAAAATTAACTTAAAACCTAATCTTTAAAGTAGCACCTAAAGAATACTGCTCAATTGCAACCGACGCATTCCTTCTTGGTACGACAGCCACAATATCGACCTCACTTGGCTCATGTAATAAGCCAAAACATTGAACCAGACTACATAGAGTTTTATAACTATCTACAGGCCAATTCCTAGTCGAAGGATAAGGAACAAGTCACCAGAATCAATACTACCGTCAGGTTGAGAAATTCCTGATTGCGATGGTGCAATATCTAAGTGCATAAATTCTTTAGCGGTAGGTTCTCGAAGACCAAAAATAATTTGCATGGCAATATGTATATCTGCAGCATTAATCACACCATCAAAATTGGCATCCCCATCAGGTGGTTGATCAAGCAATGGGTCGCCGCTCCTAACCGGCCAGACTGTTGAAGATCCAATTTTTTTCTCTAAATTTTGGTAACCCATATCAAACCTAAATGCCCAGCTACGATTCGTAGCCAATACTTCTGGCGTTGCCCAGTAATAACCATATATTTCATTTATATTACTGAATAATTCGTAGTTAGTATTATGCTGAACGCTTATCGGTGTAAATTGCACGCCTCCTAGTAAAGTATAAAACATATGACCCAACTCACTACCGCTGCAGTTGTAGGATGTTGACACACCATTTTCACCCTGTGTAGAACAACTCAAATCAGGTTGTATCGTATACGGTAATCGCCAATCATCGAATCCCGCGTATTCAAGTCCATCTACCCATGCTGCAGCTGTCGTTTTGGTCATTAAACCCGGGAAGCTCATTTCAGGATTATAGTTAATTGTCTTTGCATAATTGGCATCAGAAAACCAGGTTAGGTTACGTTCGGTATCGTAAATTAATGCACCACCAGCACGTGTGAGTAATTCAGCTTCGACGGTATATACAATCAAAAAATGAAATAGAAAAATTATAAATTTCATAACTTAGTCTGTTTCACCATAAGATTATTAACGCGATGCTCAAGAATATTAATTATTGTAGTTACACATACATTATGTACACTGCTACATCATGGAGTAACATTTTTAGCACTATAATCGGGTGACTTCTTGACGCATTGATTCAATCACACTTTTTGTCAAACAAATAAAAAGCCCCGGTAAACGGGGCTTTTTATTTGTTTGACGTTTTTATATTAACTAGAACCTTATCTTTAAGGCAGCACCAAATGAATACTGTTCCATCGCTATCGAAGCATTTGATCCTTCAACGACTGCCCCTGTTGGACCGAATGCTGTTGGGCCTGTAATGGTATTAAGAAAGGCATATACAAAGCTAAAGTCAACAATCCACTCTGGATTAAAAATGTAGGAACCACCCATGGTTAGGTGATGCTCGGGTGTAGCAGGAGCCAGAAAGTTAAATAGTACTTCTTCTTTTAGAATAGGTGATTTACCATAGTTCCAGCCAGCGCGAACATTCCATTTCTCATTAAGTTTCCAGTCAGCGCCAACCTTGTAAACAAGCTGATCTGTCCAACCAAAACCTAAACCAAGCCTTCCACCAAGAACACAGTCAGATTTGTCTGCACCAGGGCAAAGTGAAAAGAATTCAGAAGGGTTAGATGCATCTGGTCCGGGGTTACCGATAGAACGAACCTTACTATAATTAATACGCTGGAAATCAAAAGTAAGTGCGAGATCTTTTGTTGCTTTGAAAGCAAGGCCAAAAGCAAAGTTTTCAGGTATATCAAAATCACCACTCTCAGCGAATAAATTTGTATACCTCGAAAAAGGATCCATCCAAACACGTGAGGAATAATTTACACCTAAGGTTAATCGATCGTCAGCTAAAAATTTACCTGTCCATCCAAGGCGATAACCAGAACCAAATGAATGGGAGAAACCTTCACCTGTTAAGCCACCTGCGCCAGCTCCGCCAGCGGTGAAGCCTGCTGTCTCAAAGTCTTCCAGTCCTTCAGCGCGAAAAAACTGACCAGCAAGAACTAAAGAAAAGCCGATGCTATGTGTATCGTTTATTTTATAAGCAATACTTGGAATCATCTGCATTTGAATTAGCTCAACACCAGCTTCATTAGCCGCTTCTGTTTCCAGAATATTAAATACTTTTTTAGTGTTTTGTTCGTATTCTGTTTGGGATCCAGCACCGATAAAAGCGCCACCTACGGTGATTTTATCGTTCAGCTTCCATGTTACCCCCATTGACGGAATTAGAAACAAATCTGTCGTACTACGTTCATTTGTATCACCAAGAAAACTACTATCATGTTTTATAGCTCTAGGTGGAATAAATAATTCTGCACCAACGGTGAATTCATTTACAGAGTCAATCATGGTTGCAGGATTGTAAGCTGCAGCCATACCATCCATATTGTACGCCACGCCTGTACCACCCATTGCTCTAGATTTGGAACCGAATCCAATTAAAAAATAACCATTGGTAGCGAGGGCATTAGCAGGAATAATGATGCTAGCCATCGCAAGAAATGGCAGCAGGTTTTTTAGTTTAAATCTCATTTTTATTCTCCCCAGAGAGATAATATTTTTGTTTAGTACATCGATGCAACAAGCTAGCTGACCAACTTAATTTAGTCAGCATAGCTTATCAACGATAAAGTGTTTATTAATCTTTGTGGATTTTGCGTAATCCAAACAGGGCTAGCAAACTTATAAGCAGCGTCCAAATGCCCGTTGCACTGATAGGGTCTTCACCTAGTGAAGTATTACCAAGGTCGCAACCATTGCTTTTAGTACAAGGTGGCGGAGGTAGCGCTGTACCTTGTGGCCCTGCATTAAAGTTTGCATAAAATCCAGGGAATGGCGCTTCGAGCATCGGCGAACCATTGAAACCATCACCATTAAAATCTGATGAAACCAGCAACCAGGTGGTATTTACATCTGGTGGCGTGTCTGTTTCCAGAAGATACAAATCATTAGCAGTAGTAGCGCCAGGCTCTCCTACAGCTCTATTTCCATCAGGATCATTCCAGGCACTGTTTAAATCCCAAACATTAAGAACGTCAATGTTTACATTACCCGTATAATCAAACAGCATATGCACTCCTACCTGTCCTGGTTCTACTGTCAGTGTTACATCAAGTGGCCCACCTTTACCAGGACAGCCTGTCGCTTCTATCGCAGTAATATCACAAGTTGTGTTATCAGAGTCAAACGTATATGTGCCGGGGCCAAACGTACGAATGTGGTGTGCTGCCCATGGGAAACCAAAGAAACGTGTCGGTCCGACTGAGATAATTTGCATATCAAAATTGGTATCGGCTTCTACTGTATTTCCAGCCGTACCATTCCAGATAAAGGTAATATCATTTGCGCCACCACCGGCATTATCACCCGAGCCATTCAGCATTGTAAAGTTACTGTTAGTAGCAAATGCACCGACCACAACCGTTCTTATTACTTGAATTGCATCAGTCGGGGGTGTATCGGTATCGGTGGCATCATAGGTTACCTGATAAGTACCATCAACCGATGTATCAACATTGCTAACAATCGTGTACGAGATACCATTTCCTGCATCAGTACCACTTGCTGTAACAGTCGCGACATCGCCACTATCAACATCATGAATTGTCATACCCTCTTCTACATAAGTCCCCCCTGTTGGGATTACGACGGTGGCATCACCGTTGAGAGTAATAACGGGTTCTGAACGAATGACAGTTACTGTTAAATTTTCTGTTGACTGGTTAGCTGCAACAGATGAGTCAACAGCGGAATAAAGAATTACCGTATTCAATGTATCGGTGCCTTCAAGCACTGCAAAATCGACAGTTCCACTAGTTGAGACTCCGCCTACAACGGGGCTACAATCACCATTTGCATCTACCACTGTAGCACCAGGTAATGTAAACCCTGCTTGGTCTTTTGACTGTACCGAAATTGTGTCTCCGCCTGTAATGCTAACAACTGGACCAGTCGTATCCACGACATCAACAACACGGTTAACCGTTGAATTATTACTGTTTGAGTCAGTACAATTCCAAACCGCATTATACAAGCCCGTTATACCCACATTTACACCGCCTATATTTACCGCGAATGTACTATCATCTGTACCATTTCCTGAAATTGCTATATTTCCATCAGGGTCATCATTACATGCTGCACTGGCATCAACATACGCAATACCACATTCTTGAGTAACAGGAGAAACGTCTCCGTTACCATCTGCATTTAGTGTAATAACAGCATTGGGTCCTACGGCGTTTACAACACGGTCAATAGTAGCGCTGTTACCGGAAGCATCCGTACAGGTATAGGTTAATGTAGTTGATTGGCCTATCGTAAGAGTATTAGGATTCGTCGTTGGTACGCCAGTTGGCCCTGTTACGGCAATAACCGTATTTAATGGCGGCGCGTCGGCACAGGTTGCACCTGGCTCTGTGTAGGTGTCTACACCTACAACAAGTGTGACCACACTCGTGCCAGCTGGACTAACATGTGCATTTAATGCGGGGACAGGGTCAGTTGTGTCTGTAAACGATGCCAGTTTAATATTTGTGAAATTGAAGTTTGCATGTTGCCCAGGAAACGGTGCATCTTGCATTGGACTACCTGCGCGACCAGTACCGGGAGGAAATATAACACTGTTAACATCTAGAAGCTCAGGGTCGGTTGTATCGGCGATAATCGATTGTGTAATATCACCAGAAGGAATTACACCGTCACAATTACCCAGTACACAAGCTGGTGTATTTGTCGTATTTTCTACTCGCACTGCTAATGGATTAGAACCTGTTCCTGCAGCTATTGGTGACGGTATAGGTGTAGTTGGATCAAGTGACTGCCCTCCAAACGTTGCAGCCGCAGCACCTTGCGCGTAATCAATAGCTGAAGCAATCGTCCCATCAGCATTCAGTGTGAAAGAACTAGGCGTACCATCCATTTCATTCAGGATACCCGAAGCATCCCAGACAGTTGAAACAGCGATACCGGAATTGCCATTCCATGCAAATAACAGATTGCCCATCATTAGGTTGCCAATACCCAAGTCTAAACCTGTTGGTATTAAATTTATTAGCCCCCCCGTTGCCTCTGCTAATCCATTACCAAAAAATGAAAAAGCAACAATTTCAGCTGTACCAGAATCAGTTTCAGTATCGTAGGTTATTGTTCCACAGGTAGGTGTTTCATTACCAGCTAAATCGATGAGGCCCGACGAATCTGTGTTAGGAGCAAAACGTCCTAAACCATCCACAAGAATAAATCGAATAAGCGCAGCATCAGCGCTGGCTGCACATGTAGCAGGATCATTCAACGCACCGGTTAAACTGCCCCACACGTATGTATCAGCAGTAGCACTACCCACAGGTAACATCGCAGCAAGTGCTGTCGCTAATATTGTCTTACGCAAATTAGGTGTAAATTTCGTATTGTTCATTTCACTTCCTCAATTTCGAATCTTATATAAAATATAGTGCGTAACTTTTGAACGATTCAGTTTAAATAAACACCTTTATCATTCAAGCTATCTAGCTGACTACATTACATATTTAGAATAAATATTATTTATACTAAAATAATTTTTCACTCATACTGCTGATAAAAGCCAGAGGCTAAAAAACTGCATCTGGTGTGCCTGACAGGCTAAAAATTTATTGAAACATTAAATTGCGATAATTTTTAATAAAATAATCTACAAAACGTAAGCAACGACAAATTGGACTTTAGTTTGACAGAACTTGTCGGGAAATTTAAAGCATGGCTAAAATGCAGTCAAGTGTTTAAAATAAAAAATTACATATAAGAATATAATAATGTTTTAACTTACATAGGTATAAAGTACTAACAAAATAAGCTTTAGTATTAATAGTGGTGTGTTTTTGTACAAATAATGGAATAAAAATGATATTTATGTAAGCTTAATCGACAATAAAAAACATTGTAAATACTTTAAAAAACTCGCTTTTGTTTTGTAAAATATCACGATACACAACTCAACTACATGTGAATTAGCCATAATTTCGTTTCGTTGCCGAACAAAATTTCTCTTTTCAGTCGAAACGGCAATAAATTTGAATTTTTTTTGACGTTGTAAAAATTTAGTATTTTACAATTTACTTTTGAGTTATAGCACTAAGCGCTTGTTGTGCTGTAGGGTAATCAGGCTGCAATGTCAGAGCTTTTTCAAAACTTTTCTTTGCTTGAGATATTTCTTTTCTAAAACTGTATACCTGACCAAGATTAAAATGATGTGATGCAACTTCTGGTTCACACTCGACAGCTTTTATTAAACTTTTTAAGGCTACGTCGTAGTTACCAGCTTGTGCAGCTAATTGGCCATGACAATCCCATATATTTGCTTCGTGTGGATTGAAATTTAGTAGAGTACGATATAGCACTTCAGCAACCTGCAATTGTCCGGCTTTATGTAAATGTTGTGCTGCTTCAAATGAAGTGTTAATTAACCTGTTAATTCTTGGCATATAAAGTTCAGGATGAATCATCGACATCATATCCATATTTGTCTTATCAAATGCCGACTTCAATTTATTATTTTTCTCAATTTGTTCGGTGTTAGCAAAGATAACAATATTTTGTCTATAACAAACCTCTACATCGTTATTACTCCACACTTGTGGCCTGACGCAATCAATAAGATGGTAATCATGGGTTTTAAATAAATTAACCCAATAGGGTAATAATTGTTCATTTACATGGTTAGTGCCTAACTGGTATGGAACCGCAGCAGAGAAAAGGACAACAGGAGCAAGTGCTACAAGTTTGCGTACAAAATCTTTTGCATGTGCCTCGTCTAAATGTTCAGCCACTTCTAAAGACTGCACAAGATCATAAGATGTTTTTACGTTAAAATCAGTTGTAATATCTGTTGCTTTAAATTCTGTTACTTCAATTTTCAATTTATCAAGGTCGACATAATCCCCATCTAACCCCAGAACTTCCGTTATTCCATTCGCCTTGTAAGCACTTAACCAGGTTCCTACACCGCAACCGACATCTATAACACTTTCAATTTTTAATAAATCTAATATTAACGGAACCACAACTTTAGCTGACCGTAACGAACCATCAATTTGTGCATCATAAAAATCATGATTGTAACCACTGCTCATGCTTTACTCCATTCATTGGCATAATCACTTTGTTGGGGTGTCACCTCAAAAATGTTTTTATTCTCTAATTTAATTGCCTGCACCAGAATGTAGGTGGGAGTACTATTAACTAACTCAACTCTTCGTTTAAGTATTTCCGGATCGGTAAGTTGTAACCAGGATGTCCCAGGCTTGTCTTCAAAAATTGTCATGTTTTGAACTTTGAATCCATTTTGCTCTGAAAATACTCGATAATATAATTCGGGGCTAAATTGATAGAACCCATGCCCCATAAAATTATTAACAGGCGTAATCCCAAGATACTGCCCCCCTACTTTCAACATTTCCATACAGTTTTTAATTGCTACTGGAAAGTTGAAAATATGCTCGAGAGATCCACCATCGAGTACAGAGGTGTACTTTTCTTTATAATTATCTGGTATGGGTAAATTCATATCATGCACATAAGTCGCATTTTCGTAACTTGACGCATCAAATGAGACTACTTCATCACCGCCAATAGCTTTAATAAAAGGTTCTGCAAAACGATTATCTTCGGTGAGCATCTTGTTGATTGCGTCCATATCATATTTATGGCCGAAACCATCCATCAATTGCTTTAAATCATTTGGCATCAAATGCATTTTTTGCCTACCAATCATTGCAAATTGTGAAAAATCTGCTCCAGACTGACTAGCCATAAGCAAAAATCTTGTACCATTAACATCAAGCCCCATATCTATTTCTCGTTCTTTATATAAAAGTTTAGATTTAATAAAACCGTTATCTGGTTAACTTGTTGACCCACGAAACCACAGGTACTCCAGATCGTACATGTCAGCATAAAATTTTCGTAGCTGATTGGCTTCCTGCGTGGTCAGTTGCCTTTGCGCAGCTGTTGTCATCGCTTCACCTATCGTACGTTTGCCATCGACAAGGTTAAACAGCGTGGCTTCTATCGCCGTGATATTACGATGAATTTCTGGGAAACGGTGTGTTGGTGTATACAAGCGACTGACACAACCAGCGGGGAGATTATTGTTGTCTACTTGCACCGTTGGATTAAGAGTCGGAATTAAATTACACCAGTTAGAAGATTCAAAGTCTATGCGATAACTTGCTTCATCTCGATCACGATGACAAGCCGTAAAAAAATGCATATTTGTCGCTGCACGATATAGCTCAGTAATAGCCCACTGCTGATGATCGGGTAACTTGCAAATACGCTGGTAAAATGAAGATTGCCGCAAACCAGAATATTCTGGCATATACTGCGCCCGCAGTAAAAACGATTGTAACTTTAAGCCACTACCATCAAGCCATTCGAGAATTTCATCGGTAGAGTACGGTCTATCTTGTGGGTGTAAAAACAAGTCCACGATTTCATTTCGATCCTGAAGCGGAAAGAATGCCTGCTTTGATCGTTGAGGATGGGTCCCCGGAAGTTGATTAACAAACTGACGAATTTCATTGATATCTTGATCGGTAACGTTTTCGTATGTCAGCCCCATCTGTCGCATAATTTCCTGAATATAATAAACACCGTCACGACCGTATCGACCATAAACCATCAAATACATAGAGCCGTCAGGCTTGAGACACTGCTGCAATGCCTGAAGCCCTGTATTTGGATCGGGTAGATGATGTAGTACGCCCGTACTGATAATCAAGTCATACTTTTGCCGCAGTTTTCCAATTTCCTCGATAGCCATCTGATGCAAAACAACATTGGTAATGTGATATTTATCGAGTATGTGCTGTGTATGAGCGATGCTATCGCTACTGAGATCAATTGCAGTAACTCGTGCATCTGGAACAAAAAACGCTATTTTTGCTGCCTGGCTACTGCCACAACCGGCGACGAGTATATCCAGATTCTGGGTCCTATCCTTAAACGGCCAGTACCAATGAAAGTTATTCCATGGACAGCCACTCGCAAAGCCTGCACCAGTCTTAAAAGCCTCGAGATTATCATTAGGTGGTGGATATGGGTAGCGCTCATACTGTTGCTGCACATGTGCGCGAATATCATCGTCTTGCATTGTTATAACTACCAATTTTTCGTTATGTAGTAGAAAAGTATAAAGTTTAGCTTAACATTTTCCTGAAACATAGAAAAACTGTAGACACTTAAATATTCTTCGAAGAATCAGTAAATTAAACTGACCTGAATACATTCAGGCATTAAATTGTATTCACACAAGTACATTAGTCGAGCTTTCGCATGAATGCAATGTAAGCTAAGCGTAATGATAACAATTTACGTATGAAGCATATCTACTGAAATCTAAATTTTTTGGACTTTAATTCTGGACAAATAATTAGAAATAACATTTCTGTTACACTTCTTGATTACATACTATTATTGTAAAATACACTTTCGCGCATTGAACAGATTATAGAATACTAGATATGACTAACCTAAACATAAAAGCTGACGTTGAGCAGTTGCCGTCAAAGAAATACTGTGCCACGTTTCACTTCAACGCCAGCTTCGTTAAATCAAAAAGTGCTGACAGACAAGAAATTTTTAATTCTGATGTCTCAACACCCACTGAAGAAGCACTGATTAATACAACAAACGATATATTAAATGATTTAATCAGAAGTGCATTTGAAGAGGTTACATTAGCAAACAATTTAACACCTGCTGCTGCACCAACAATCGAGCTAATATCTAAAGACGTTCAAATTGAGTATGTTTTTACAACGACATTTGACGTTGTACCTTCAATAGAGCTAAACGGGCTGTCTAGTGTCAATGTTGAGATACCGGAAGTTATAGTCACAACTGAAGACCTCGAATCTACGATTGATGCCATTTTTAAACAACATCCGAATAGAGAAACCGCGCTGGCGGCGTTAGGTATCAAAGAATCTGAATTCGAAAAATTTCGAAGTGAAGTACTCTTAAACTTACAGCGTGAAGCGATAACCTATGAGAGTGAAATTAAAAAGAATGCGGTATTGACCCGTGTCTGTGACATTTTCAATATAATAATCCCAGACTGCATGATTAGTCCTGAATTAGAGAGGCTGCAAACAATACAGGATGAATCCGGAGTTGTGCCTTTACCACTTCCCAAGCAAACGCAAGTAGCAACACGCAATGTGCAACGAAGGATTGTTATCAATGCAGTAATTCAAAAATCTCACTTGTCGCTACATCCAAACACAGTTCGTCAACGCGTCGAACAACTATCTACCGCCTATGAGAACCCTGAAGAAGCAGTACAATGGTATTATAGCAACCGAGTAGAACTTGCCGGTGTAGAAGCAAAAATAGTTGAAGAACTCGTCATTGAATGGTTGATTAACGCATGCAATCAATCGACGTATACAATGTCTTTTACACAGGCCTCCGCTGCGCTTACTCAACATTAAAATATCTTACGACGAATTATAAATATGTTAAATCCTGACTACTACAATAATCCTCATGTACAACAAGCGTTAACCGAAAAAGGAATAGCAGTACTGGACAATGCTCTCATTCCTGAAAAAGCAGATGCATTGTACGATGAGTTAATGGCCAGCAATGTTTGGCATCGTGAACAAATTGATCGTGAAAATGAAGATGGTAGCAGATTCATCTACAAGAGAAACAGAATACAATTTGATAGTGGTGCAGAACCTGACACCATGATTGAACTACGAGACTACTTTCGAAGTGATACCTGTCTGGACTGGGTGACATTGATGTCCGGCCTTTCATGTTTTGATGTTGAAGGATCTGCTGCCAGCATGAGCCCGGGGGACTTTCTAGGTCGCCACAGCGATGATGTTGGCGGGTTCGGACGGGTTATAGCATATATTCTTTTCTTGACTAAAGATTGGCGGGAATCCTGGGGTGGCGAGTTAGTCTTTGAACCAACAAATGAGGTGATAACACCTTCGTTCAATAAGCTTGTTATGTTTCGTGTAAATAAAGACAGCTTTCATCATGTCAATACAATAAGTGAAAATGCAGTTGCGCCCAGACTCAACATTGTGGGCTGGTTTAATAAAAATACTCAACGCGCAACAGGCGATTCACATAAAATATTCAAACCAAATTGGAAAATGCCAAAAATCAGCATCCCCTAAAACTTTAAATTTGTCTCACTTACTTTTGTTTAACAAGCAGGTAAATACTTGAGCGCAATTTGTCCTTTATTTCATCGGTTACTTTCTTATGCCAAATATTTACGTTCTATCGCCAGACAACAATCAAGCATCAGGTGGTATTAAAATATTATATCGCCATGTAGACGTTCTAAATAAGAATGGATACAGCGCAAAAATGTTGCACCAAAAAACCGGATTTCGTTGCACCTGGTTTGATAACAAAACGCCGGTCTCTTATCTTGAAAATGTTCAAATTAATGATGATGATTTTCTTGTCATACCTGAAATATACGGGCCCAATATTTACGGTATATCTCAACACCCACAAATATCGAACAAAGTAAAAAAAATCATCTTCAATCAAAATTGTCGGTATACATTTCTGGGGCAGGATATTGGTTCAGTAACGAACAAAAATTTTAATCTTCCTTATAGCAATACGAATGAATTTGTTGCCACGATGGTTGTTTCGGATGATAGCGCTGATTATATTAAGGCGATATTTCCAAATCAAAATGTATACCGAATACATAATGCTATCAACATTGATACATTCAAATACAAGGATGCAGCAGCGCCACAAATATGCTTCATGCCAAGAAAACACGCTGAAGATGCTATCCAGGTATTGGGTATGTTAAATCTAAAGGGTGCATTAGAAGGCGTAAATGTTGTTGCTATAGATAATATGAACGAGCAACAAGTCGCTGAAACAATGATGAATTCTACGTTTTTCTTAAGTTTTGGTTACCCCGAAGGGTGCCCGTTACCGCCAGCTGAAGCCATGGCATGCGGATGTATTGTTATAGGCTATGATGGGTTCGGTGGTCGAGAGTACTTCAAGCCGGAATTTTCTTTCCCTATTCCTGTTGGTGATATCACAGAATTTGCAAAATGTGTTGAACAACAACTTACTATTGCAAAAAGCGACATAAACGAATTGCAATCAAAAGCAAGGCTAGCTTCAGACTATGTTAGAAGTACGTACTCATCTGAACAAGAAGAAATCGATATTCTAAATTGCTGGAAACAGGTACTTCAAGAGTAATGTAACAAATATACGATGTGCCAAATGAGTGTTGCCTGTCAATAATCGCCTATAAGTGGAAAACTTCTGTTATAAAATTTCATGAACTGATGCATACAGCCTCGCCATCTCTAATGACATATATTGCAGACTAATGTTTACCTAGGATCCCTATTCCCCAGCAAGGCTCGACGCCATCAGGACGATTTGGTTTACACATACCATCAGCGTCTACTATCTCAGTTACGGTTTGTGTCGCCGCTATTTCATCCCAGTAGAGCCCTACTTCGTTTCCAGCACCCCAGTTCTTAGGATACATTTTGATATCATGAAATGTTATTAAACAATCCTCAGCGGCAAACTCTTTGTACATTTGGTAATCTTTCTTAACCCCTTCATAACTGTGATCGCCATCGATAAACAGTACATCAACTTTTTTGTCTTGCAATATATTTTTTAATAGCTCTTTTGTATCTGACAGATGTGAGTCAGCGGGAATAAATTCCAGCCTTTGGCCTGAAGATGTGAAGCTTGAATAAAATTGTCTCTCAGATTCAGTCTGACCACCACAATTAGGTGCACCAGGTAAATCTATACTAATAATCAATGCATCGGGTGCCGCTAATTGGCAAAAACAATACAGCATGCCACCACGAGCTGTTCCGATTTCAACAATCACTTTAGGCCGCTGCTTCTGAACGAGTTCGAGATATTGGGTAATTTCATATCGGTTCTGAATTGCAATAATCAGGTTGAGTGCACGATCAACCAAACCATTAATGTTTGCACTTTCATCATTTAACCACCCTGCTTTTTCAAAAACAGATGTCCACTGTTGCATTTCTGGTGATAGTGTTTCCATATTATGGTTAGTCATTAATTGTTGAATTTTTCCAGCCTGCGATTCAGTTAAATCCATAATTTCTGGACGCCAGGAGTGGAATAAACGATAGGATGTATCATTTTGATCACTATTAATTTCAAGGCTACTACTGTCTGAAATTATATGCTGTGCAAATGCTTCATTACCAATTTCACACCAGAGACGAGTATTTTCCAGATAATCTTTAAATAATTTTGCACTAACGATTCGTAAATTTTTAAATGTTAAATTATTATTTGACATAAGTTTTAAATCCAGTAGATGTTTGCACAATATCAAGCAACGTCAATAATTTAGAGTATATATTTTGATGTGATGTAAATTAATACAGTTCGATTGAATTAAAGCCTAACGATGAGTGCCGGCGGACGCGGCATAACACGCATTGTTCCTTTCGCAGCGCCCCAAGTCGTCATTACATATCGAACTCCAGACAGAGTTTGTTCTGCGCTATGCAAAAAACGGTGATCCGATGGAAACGCCACGAGTAGGCCTTCACATGGATGTAAACGTAAATTCAAATAAGGAAAGGTTAATGCACCACCTGTGTATTCAGAGTTTAAATATGTAAGACAACTGTAGTCCCTGTCAATACCTCTTACCCAACTATTACTATCCTGATCCCAGGCTTCTGCATCAGCGTGAAAATGATAATTGCCGCCTTGCTTATAACGTAAAATATGTGGTATTTCAAACCATTCTATATCTGTTCCGTAGTGAGCCGGTACAATATTGCCGTAAATGTCGCTGTATAATTTAATTGCATTTTTCTTAACGTCAGGCTCTGAAAACAGATTAATTCTGTCAGCGACAAATGCTTCATTACTTTCATTTTTCACAACACCAGAAGGCTTAGCACTACCAACAAGGGCTTTCACACCCATACTTTCATCTGCAAATTTTATCCAATAATCACACTCACTTTTATCCAGATAATTTTCGACTACCATTAACTGGTCACCTTGATACATCGGTTTTGTATTGTCTATTGGCGTGATTAAATTTGGCATTATTTAATATTTACTCAGGAAAATAGGAGTAAGGGCCTGTATCGATAATTTTGTCAGCTGCGGCACCTAGACGTGGGCGTGTGTCGAATTTATATTTAGCATAAGGTCCGTTTTTATCAACGTAGTGAATAAATGCCTGTGCCTGATAATTGCCCAGAAATTTATTTCGCCAATGCCTAACTTCACAACCTTTATATATAACACAGTCTCCTGGTGCTAATTTTAATGCCATTCCATCATCTTCTGTAACTGACTTTCTCGAAGCGGCTTCATTGCTTCGAAAGTCACAGCTATTATCAACATGTATGGGCCAACAATAAGAAGCATCGTTTACATTTGATACATCATAGCCCAGACAGATAGAAAAGCTAACCTCACACGAAGGTCTATCAATATGCGGACGAAGGATATCACCCTCTTTATAAATTCTGAAATAAGAATAGGTCGGAAACAGTTCTCTTTCGGTAATATTCTCTATTTGCGGCATGACCAGTTCCATTAATGTTTCCATTAATGTGTCGGCATACAATGACGGCGCTCCAGGCACCTGCTTATCACTATGACTAAGCTGTCCATTCTGTGACTTCATCAATACATAACGATGTAACACCTGTAATAGTGGTGGTGGTATGAATCTTTTTACTATCAAGTATCCATTTTTATTAAATATTATTGCATTTTGATTCATTTGTATTTTTCCAGTGCATCACTCAACGGTTGCACGTTATCTCCATAACGACGCCATTTATCTATTGAAGATTTATACATAGGCTGACGCACCTGATCTGTACTCGCAGTGGCAACTGTTCTATCCGTGTCATAAAAAGTCATACAGTTTTGATCCCATGGGAGGTCGCAATAATCAAGAATATTTTTTATACCACTCTCCTGATCATTAACCAGTTCTTCATAATTAACATCATATATGTTGAGTGGAAGATTATCTTTCCAGAATTTCATCAATCGTTCATAGGATCTATAATAAAACCCAAGATCATCCAGGTCATAGGTATAGGTGTAAGCACCACTAAAAAACTTACTGTAACAAGAGAGACAGGTATCCATCGGGTTACGTACACAATGTAGAATTTTTGCGTTTGGAAACAGTTGGTATATCAGTCCTAAGTAAATAAAATTGGTCGGCATTTTGTCCGTTACTTTTTCGCTGTTGCCAGATAACGATGCCAATGTATCGATATAGTTTTTCGATAAATTTAATAAGTCAGACTGGGGCACATCAGTTACACAGTCAGGGTATGGTTTATCATTTATCTGTTGTGCACTTAACTGAAACGCCAAGTCTTGAATATATTTTAATTCACCAGCGCCATACACTTCTGTGTGACTGGATAAAATTTGTTCTACCAGCGAAGTTCCAGATCTTGGCATTCCGATTATGAAGATTGGTGTTTTGCTTTCCGAACCAGACACCGGCAATGAGCTGATTTTTCCAAACGCATACAATTGCTCAAGAAGCTCAATGTTCTTGATATGCGCTTCCCGATCAAAATCAGGCGAGTAAATTTTATTACCCTTTTGAAAGAATTGGAAGCCTTTAACATAGTCCTCCTGTAATTCACAAAGGGTACCTAATGAAACCAAAATTTTTGCTTCTGTTGCATTTGTAAGCGTCGTATTATCTAATAAATTTTGTAATAACAACGTTGCCTCATCTATTCGGTTACACTTATGTGCGATTGCTGCAAATACTAATAAAACGCCCGGGTTATCAGGATGTGACTGGATAAATGGACTGAGTATTTTATTAGCTTTGTCATAATCACCTTGAAACTTATAAACACCAGCTAGACCGGCTACTGATTCTGCATGATTTGAGTCAGCAGTTAATGCATTATTAAAGAATTTTTCTGCTGTAACAAGGTCACCTAAATCCATATAAGCTGTAGCAATACGATAATGTAAGGTCACATCGTCAGGCCGTGTAGTGACTAGTGGCTCTAATATACTAATGAGTTTGTCATATTGGTACGCTCTGGCAAGTGTATCCCCTATTCCTTTAATTACATCCTCGTCAGTATGACCCATCTCAATTAATTTATTATAAACTTCTGCGGCTAACAACCATTGCTGTTGCGACATGTAAAATGCGCCGAGTTTACGAATAGCTTCATCTGACATCGGTTGGAGTTTAATTGCTTCAATGTAAGATTTCTCTGTGTATTCAGTCTTTTCTGCTAATTCACAAATCTGGCCTAAGTAAAGCCAACCTTGAAAATTAGTTGGTTCTAGCTGAACAAAGCGTGTTGCATATTCGATGGCCTGATCAAGCTTGTCTTGCTCATAGAGAGAAACAGCCAGGTTGTAGTTTAATTGAGGGTGATTAGGCACTTGCGCATATGCTGCTAGCAAAGCTTCTTCTGATGCAGAAAAATCACCCAGCTGACCACAAATAGTACCATGTAAAAAATATGCTTCTGCATCATCAGGAGATTGCTCACACAATCTCGCTGATAGATTACGTGCATCGTTAAAGTTTTGCACAGCGATTAAGTTTTGAATCTGCGCCTTTAAATCTAGTTCAAGCATACGACGAATACCTCTAATATTTCTTACGTTAATTTAATTTCAAAAGATCTGCTGCTATTCTTTTTAATACATCTTCCCATTTACCAGCAATACATTGCCGGTATTGTCTTATTGATGAATACCAATAGCTATCAATTTGCTCAGGCAGCCAGCGCCAGTCAGGTGAAAAGGGCTGCAATAACCATGTGTCTACGCCAAGACTGCCAGCAAGATGAACGGTAGAATTATCTATTGATATGACCAAATCAAGCGCTTTAATTTTAGCTGAAAAATCATCCATATCAACCAGTGGGTCAGAATCCTTCCACTCATTCACAGTAATGCCAAACTTATTTTTTACAATCTGCAAATCAGTTGCACAATCACCGTATTGCAGATTAACAAATTGGACATTGGAAGTTTTAAAAATTTCGCCCCATTTTTCCAGATCAACCGATCGTTTTAATTTGGTATTCGAAATATGTCCTCCTCGCCATGATATTCCGATTTTCATTCCATCACCAAGTATTTTGTATCTGGCTTTCCATTTTTCTAGCAACAACACATCTGTTTGCAAATAACCCGAAGCTGTTTTCTTAAAAGAATTAATTTCTGTGCGAAAATACATCGGAAGACTTGCCATCGACAGTTGTACGTCAACAGCAGGTAATTGTTCAATGAACGTGCTCGTGTTATTCGATAAATTAAATTCCTTTGTTTGACCAATAATTTTTACGGCAGGAAAAGAACGTTCAAATATGAGTTTCATTCTAGCATCACATACAAGAATCACATTATTTGACACATTTGTTACATCATTGATACAAGATGAAAACATTATTTCGTCACCCACGCCTTGCTCAGGAAAGAGGAGGATAGATTTTTTACTAATGTCAGAACCATCCCATATTGGAAATGGTAAATAATCAGAATAATCTGCACTGTTTTTTAAGCGCCATTCGTAGTCTAGCCATCCACGCTTGAAGTCACCTTGTTGCAACACAACTAGTGAACGCTCTTGCATTGCAATCACATTGTCATGATCAAGCTTTAAAATGTTATTTAATTCTTGTTCTGCTAAGAATAATTCATTAACCTCGCGGTAGACTAATGCTAGATTTCTTCTTGCATCCAAATACTTTGGATTTAATTTAATTAATATTTTAAATACATTTATGGCCTCTTCAAATTTGTTCTGCAGGAGCAAAACAAGACCCAGGTTATTATTTGAAGCAATATGCGAAACATCGATTGAAATCCCTTTCCTATAGTGGGATTCGGCCTCAATGAGACGACCTTCAGATTGATATAACACTGCAAGATTGTATGTAACGTCGATAGAGTTAGGTGCTTTAATCAAAAAAATTTTATAACAATTCTCTGCCTCTATTATTTTTTTTTGTGCTTTTAATACATTACCTAAGTTCAAGCATGCAGCTACAGATTTGGCATCAACATCTAACGCTTTTTGATAGCAGGCTTCTGCATCAATGTTATTGTTATTTTGCTCATGAACATTACCTAAAGATACCCAGGTCATTGGATCATTTGGTGCGCTGTCAACAGTATACTTGATGTATTTTACTGCATCTTCATAGTGCCCCAAAGTATGGCTGACAACTCCGAGCTCACGATATGCATTGGTCAGCGTTGGCTGAAGTTCGACAGCTTTTGTTAATGCTACTATCGAATCATTGTATTGCCCGTTCATGCGAAAAGCGATACCAAGATTCAAATACGATATTGGCATACTAGGAGCCAACGTTATTGATTGCTTATAACTTATTATCGCTCGCTTAAAATCATTTTGGGTGACGCAAACCACTCCTGAGATAAACCAGGACTCTGGATTATTTTTAAATTTTTTGCATAAGCGATCAACACGTTTTCGTGCCTGCAAAAGTTCACCTTTACTTATCAAAGTTTCGATGCGAAGTTTTTCCTTATTGAAAAATACTTCGTCATTGTTATTTTGATTCAAAGAGAGATTCTTACTACGAGCCATCATGTTTAAAAGAATGTTTACAGACGTAACTACAATATCACATTACCAGAAAACACATCTAACATAGGTGCAAGATGTTTTTCATAGTTTTTCCATCTTGCGATAGATTTTGTATAAATTGGCTGTCTAACCTGATCGTAACTCGCAGTACGAGTTTGCTCACCTTTTTCGTAAAAGCGCATACAATCATCTTCCCACTCCAGATCACAATAACTGATGAGCTTTTTACTCCAGTAAGTTTGATCGTCGATAAGATCTTCATATTTTACTTCAAGCATTGGTATTTCCAGCTTTCCCCAGTGCTGCATGAGTCGCTGGTAATCTAGATGGTGGCGTGCCAGGTCATCAAGATCATTTGAGTACGGATGAAACCCAATAAAATTTTGAAAATAAACGGACAAGCAAGTATCTCTCGCATCTCGAACGCAATGTATAATTTTTGCATTTGGGAACAACTGTTTAATCAAACCAATATATTGGAAATTGTGGGGCATCTTATCCGTTACTCGCTCAGCTCCAGAAGATATACCAGTTATAAAGTCAATATACTGCCCAGCCATCATATCTACATCATTTTGTGCCAAATGTTCTATTCCAGTAGGATAGGTAGAATGAACATTTGTGAAACCGGTAAAGTTTTCTGTTAAATCAATGATATTTCTAAGCTCACCCGCGCCATATACAGCGGAATGACTCGACAATATTTTTTCTACCAGACTGGTTCCGGATCGTGGCATACCAACAATGAATATCGGCTGACTAGACTGTTGCTTCGATTGTGGAAAACCACTCATTGCTGAGGTTGAATATGTTGAAATAACCTCATCCACATATTTTGAATACAAGGAATGCTCGTAATTTTCGACCTTATATTGATTAGCATATTGATATTGCTCAAATGCAAGATCATAAGTTTCTTGTTTATCGTATAATTCGCCAAGGCAAAAATGTAACATCGCTCTTTCTTCTGGATTCATAACCACCGATTCCAGCGTTGCCTTAAGATAATCTTCAGCCTCTGAGCACTGTTCTAACTTTATGCACAACTTTTGATAAACCTTTGCGATCTGGATTGATTTTTCTGATTGCTTCAACGCTTGAACTATCGCATTAATTGCTCGATCATATTCACCTACCTGTTCAAAGTTACTGGCCAAACATCCAATCAAATCTAGTTGCCCAGGATATTGTGCAAGCATTTCTTCCACTAGATTTATTGCAGTATGGAATTCACCTTTTGACTGCATCAAAAGAGCTAGGTTATAGGCGGCAGGAAGACTGGAAGGTGCCAAATCATATGCTTTTTGATAACATTTTTCGGCATCCTTCATTTTGTATAAACCTTGAAACGCTGAGCCTAAACCAATCCAGGCATCTTCCGATTCAGGCTCTCTATTCGTAATATCACGAAACAAATTGACTGCTTCATGGTATTCGTGCAACCCTACTTTGATGTTAGCAAAATTAATTAACAATGTTATATCGTCTGGGGCTATGTTCAAGGCAGACTTAATATGACCTTCGGCTTCATCATATGCGCCAGTACCAATCAAAACTCGGCCCAGCAAAGCATCTACGGATGGTAAAGTACCACCGGATAAATTGACGGCCTGACGTATCATAGGTTCTGCTTCATCATGCCGACCGAGATAGCATAGCGCCGTCGCTAGATTTAAGTGTGCATCGGCATTTTCAGGCCAACGGCTTATAGCTTCTCTGCATGCACACTCAGCCTCTTCAAAATAAGAAAGCTCAATACATGCAGCACCAAGAAAGACCCAGGCTTCATCGTAACTTGCATCCAAATCTACGGCCAGTTTGGCGTGGTCATAGGCCTCTTCTATTTTATTGTCTGCCTGCTTTAAATGCGCCATGGTCAAATGTGCTTCAGGATAAGTAGGCTTTAGTTGTATTGCCGTTTCCAGATAAGCTATCGCATCATTAACCGAGCCAGATTCACCTAGCAGCGCACCACACATTAGCCAGGCGTCAGCATTATTGGGTTCACTACTTCGGAGTTCTTCAAATAAAATTCCAGCTTGTACAATATCACCTTTATCCAGGCATGCTTGCGCGCGCACGGCAAGGCTATCTTCAGACTGACTATTCATCTCTTTCTTTATACCTACTTAGACTATTGACTGCTATGTTAACCAATATTAGGTGTGAATATTAGGTAACAAAACCTTTTAATGTGAAAAAAATGTCACAAACGTTGAAAATAAGTGGATTTATAAAAGAACGACAAGATTGATGTAACGATGCATCATTTATCGCCCCCTCGCTTGACCGAATATTAACCACACTGACACGATAGTAATCGTGTAGTAGCTTGTTGATGTATTTGCACTCATCACTTAACAAACAAGCGATTGTGCATCTTTTTCGTTTTAGTATTAAATTCACATTAGCAATGTGTAGCTTGATCCAAGCTATCTCACATAGTAATCATTATCTTACTAACATATATATTTTCAAGTTATTGATTATATAGAGATATATTGTTTGAAACATAGAAACGATTGAGCTTTCTAAAATTAAAGTTGGATTTTTTTACAAATATTATTTATCAACTACATTAATATCTAAATATCAATGGTGCGTCATAATTTTTGAGATTCATCAGCACGTAGTTATGTATAGCATTGAATTATAACGGCTTTAATAAGAATTAATATATTATGAATTACTAATTATGAGTCAATTAATGCTCTATAATTAGCCACAAATTTAAATAGGACCAGGGGCTTATGAGTGGTACATCTAAATTATTTGTTGATAAACTTTACAGTTCTTAAAAAAGAATCAAATAAATTTTAATATAAAAATATTAACTGCATGAATTATAAGTGTTTATTATTATTGGCATGGTTGTCGCATAAGGAAATACAAGCATATAACTTATGCGGCAAATCCATTAAAGTTTTTAAGATTTTTGGATAATTAACTAAAAATATCCGCTAGGAGGATAAAATATGAATTTAAAGAAATCTGCAATCGCAGCTGCTGTAGTAGCAGTAGTAGGCGCGCCTACAATAGCAAGTGCTGACACAATCAGCATGACGTTCACTGGTGCATTCACACTTATTGGTGGTACTGGCGGTGTTAATCCTAACGGCGACTCAATTGTACCTGGTCTTTTCGACGGTAGTTCTGGTTTTGATGGAATTGGTAGTCGTACACCAGTATCTGGTACTGCTACTTTTGACACCACTACTGGTGCTGGTAGTGCAACAATAAGTGAGTTCTCATTCTTTGGTAATGGTCTAGCATCAGCTACAACTGTTAGTTTTCAAGCTATTGGTGATGGCATGGGCGGTTCTGCTGGTACTTTAGTTGCTGGCGTAATGGGCTTTAACTGGAATGGTAGCTTCCAGATTCCTGTAACTCTAATCTTTGATGCTGCTGGTTTCTTCACTTCAGCAGCTGGTACGGTTTCGGGTGATTCTTGGACTGTAGGCGCTGGTTGTTTAAATTGTGCTACTTCAGCTACACCAAATACGTTGTTCGGTAGTGCAATAGGTGCAGTTCCTATGGCTATGACTGGCTTTGATACAGCAGGTACTACACTGGGTTCTTTATTCCCATTGTCTGATACAGGTGGTATTGCTGGTTCACCAATGACTACAGCTCCATTCCCTGGCCAGAACGCAGCATTTGACTTCACGTCTATTTCTGCAACAAACACTACTGTTCCTGTTCCTGCAGCAGCATGGTTGTTTGGTTCAGGTCTTCTGGGCTTAGTTGGTGTTGCTCGTCGTCGCCGTCAGAGCTAAAACTGATATTTGATTTTTTTATAGAATCAAAATGATGTTTTTAGAAGCAGGGTCACTTCCAGTGACCCTGCTTTTTTTTGTATTAAATAAACACCATCCTATTATAGGTGTTGTTAGACATCAGGCCTGAGTATGAAATTTAATTTACGACTACCTAGAACGATAACTCAAACATAAAGTACATATAAAAATACGTACTTAAGGAGAAAAAAATGAAATTAAATAAATCTGTAATCACAGCTGCTGTTGTAGCTGCAATAAGCGCGCCTGCAATAGCAAGTGCTGATACGATTAATATGTCGTTTACTGGTGCATTCACACTTCTGGGAGGGACCGGCAGTATTAATGTAAACGTTGACGCAGTCGTACCGGGTGTTTTTGATGGCAGCTCAGGTTTTGATGGAATTGGTAGTCGAACACCTATATCAGGTACCGCTACATTTGATACGGTTACAGAAGTTGGTAGTATAATTATCAATCCTTTTTCTTTTTTTGGCAACAGCCTCTTTGATGCTTCTCCTGTCACGATACAGGCTATCGGTGATGGTTTTGGGGGCTCAGGTACACTTATCGCAGCAATTATGTACTATGACTGGAATGGAAGCTTCAATAGACCTGTAACAGCCATTCTTGATGCAAGTGGTTTCCTGGGTTCTATTGGTGCCATTGGAACTTCCTGGTCTGTAGAAACTGGCTGCGCGCTCTGTGCAACATCTGCTACACCTGCCACCCTCTTTGGCAGCCAGATAGGCGCTATCCCTATAGCCATGACAACTTTTAATGCTGCCTACGATCCTGCGGGACCTACTTTTGACAATATTTTTCCGCTAACTGATAATGGGATAAGTGGCAGCCCCTCTACAACAGCGCCTATTTCTGGTGAGTACTTTGATTTTGATTTCACTACAATCAATGCCACCAATGTTCCCCAGGTTCCTGTTCCGGCAGCTACCTGGTTATTCAGCTCTGGTCTTGTTGGTCTGTTGAGCGTGGCCATGCGACGTCGTAAAAACAAAGATTAAAATTAAACCCTTGGTAAATTGCGTTACTTTATTAATGATTCTAAGTAGTCATTAGTAAAGTAACGAAAGCTGAGTATTTTCTTTGTATCAATAATCAATAATCAATAATCAATAATCAATAATTATTGCTGACAGTATTTCAACCACATACTACGATAGGCATCTTCAATATTTTCCGCAAAGTTTTGCGCATTTAAAAGAGGCGTGTTCAGTAAGTGCTCTCGCATATTATTTCGCAAGTCCACAAGTTGATCAGGTTTTTTTGCCAACTCAGAAGCTATACGTAAATAATCACCTTTGGTTTTTGCAACAAACTCAGGTAAACCCGCATTATTAAGTAAACTAACGCCAACGCGAGCGGCATGATTATTTCCTTCCAGAGTGATCACAGGCACCCCCATCCAGAGTGCTTCACAGGTTGTCGTTGTGCCATTGTATGGGAAAGGGTCTAATGCCACATCCATTCGATTATAGAGAGAGAGATGCTCAATAGTTGAAGCAATGCTGCCTATTATTTCAATACGATTTGGATTAATGCCAGCCTGTTCGAAATCTAAAAGATAGCGTTTTTTTAAAGCCGGTTCGCTCAGTTGTTGCGACTTTAGTAACAATCGAGAGTCGGGTATCTCCAGTAATAACTTTGCCCACAGCTGAATGACTTCATTATTAATCTTGGCACTATTATTAAAGCAGCCAAAAGTAATATTGCTCGTTACACTCATTGGCAGTTTATTTACTGCAGGGCTGTCGTGCAAAGGTTGAAAGCAAAGGAAGCCCTGTGGGAGACGAACAAGTGTTTCTATATTCAAATCGTCGCTGATGCCAGGCGGGTCTGCCCATGTATCTGTAATTCGATAATCAATAGTATTAAGCCCTGTGGTATTGGGATAACCTAACCACGTGACTTGAATGGGCGCTGGTTTGCTTGCAAAAGCTTGAAGACGATTACTTGATGTATGTCCTGCTAGATCAATGAGAATATCAATTTTGTCATCTCTAACCATATCAGCGAATGAGTCGTCATTGATATTGCAAATCACGCGCCAATGATCCGCAGCCTCACTAACTCGTGAAGTCCAGGCATCAGGATTTTTCACATTCGAATAGCAAAAAACCTCAACATTTTGTCTATTATGCGCTTCGATTAAACCGGCAATAAATAGGATAACTGAATGCGCACGAAAATCAGGAGAAACATATCCCACTCGAATGGGCCTATCAGGGTTGAGATCATTTTTTAACTTTTTCTTTAACGAAGAAACCGTTCCATGTTGTTGCCCCCACCGGCAATGCTCGGCAAAGACATCTTCAACAGCAATATTAGTTAAGTAATTTAAATCAAGAAGAAGATTGGAGTGCGCGACTACAAACTCAGGTCGAATATTGATAGCTCTACGATGGGCATCGGCAGCTGCATCAAGATTACCCTGCTCTTTAAGTGTTTGCCCCAAATTGTTTAAAGCTTCAGTTGAATTTGGATTAATCGCTAATACTCTATTGCAAGCTTCTTCAGCTTCGATAAAACGTTTTTGAGTATTCAATGCAAGACTAAGATTTATGTTTGCCAACTGCACTATTTCTTGGTTATTACCAGCTGGCCCACTCAATAGTCGAGTATACAAAGCGATTGCTTCATCGACTCTACCACGTTTCATGATTACCTGGCCTAAAGCGATACTTGCTCCATGCATCAGTGGGTTGAGTTGTAAACTATTCTGAAAACTTTTTTCGGCTAATTCAAATTGGCCCGTTGAGTTATATGCTATGCCAAGATTATAGTGAGCCATGACATTATTTGGCTGCAATTTTATAACTTTTTCACAACACTCAGCCACCTTAGTTAATAAGCCTAATTGAGCGTGAATACCCGCGTAAGTTAGCCACAGTTCAACATCGTTAGGTATTTTTTTACAAAGCTTACTGCAAATAATACGTGCTTTTTCGTACTTATTATTTTGCAGCAGACTTTGTAATTTTTGTTTGGCTTGTATGATATCCATTTATCACTACGTGCGACATACACTATATAAATTTACTTATTGTTATTTTGTTATCACTAAGGTACTCAAAGGGAGCGTATCACAAATAAAAAGATTCTTTTATTAAACTACAACATTATTTTAAACGAACCAACCAACTATTGCGTATCGTATTCCACGCGTTACTGTTTTCACTTCATGAGGAAAAAGAAAATTTGCTGGAAAAAATACACATTGCCCGGCTTTGGCTTCATACACACACCTTCCATCAAGAAGCTCTAATTCGCCGCCTGAAAAATTGCTATTGATACTAAGCGTAAAAGTAACAACGGGCCATATTGATACATTGGTATCTGGATTTGTATATTTATCTACATGTTTAAAAATAGATTGTCCTTTCTTATATTTAAGCAGGCGCAAACCAACTAGTTCGCTAATATCTAAAATATTGCGGCCTTCATCGCGCTTGGAATATTTTTTATGATATTGATCAAAACCCTCAAAAATATATTTTCCAAGTCGGTTCATTAATTCTTGTCTAACAGGAGAATCTTTTACTACTGTAGGATGTGTTAACAATATAGAAGTCGCAGGTGAATCACCTCCAGATTTTCCTGGAGCATAATCCATCCATGCACTGGATGTTTTATATTCTTTCAGAAGGTCATCAATGCAATCTTGTGGAATCATACCATCAACAACCATGATGAAATCATCTAAAGTATTTATGGCATTATTTTTATCATTCATAATATTCAACCACATGTAAAAGAAGTCTTAATTAAATTAACGGCAATTTACCACTTTTTCAATTATTCTGCTTCCTGTTAATTCAAGTTTAATTGGAATCATTAGGTTTTTATAATCAGATCGAGCACCTGTCTTGCCCTCTCGGTGTAACTGTGTTTTTTCACTGCACGTAGCAGTAACTTGGCCTGTTTTTTTCGTGCTTTTGGATTGTTCACAAAATATTCCAGTTTGTTAAAAAGATCATCCTCATCATTAAAGCTTGAGGCACCTTTTGCAACTTTTTGAAGATCACTACGGATACTGGAAAAAACAAAACTGCCACAGGCAGCGGCTTCCCAAAACCTTGGGTTTAAATGAGTTGCAATTATTTTGGCTGAATTCAACTGCCCAAAATGACTCCAGGTCGAATCACGATGAATATTCAATGTGATTTTTGCACCACGATAAAACATGGCGCATTCCTCAGGTGTGACCAAACGATCATGGTGCGTACCGGCTTTGCTCAATTGATGCCAACCGGGCCCTACCCAGGTAAAACGTTGACCAAATTTAATGATACTTCTGCCGAGTATATTTTCCCTTGCAGCAAAACAGGAGCCAAGCATTAGTATTTCAGATGTTACGGATGGTCCATCAGTATTAAAAATAGTATCGTCATAACCGCAAGACATGTGTACAGCATGTGAATGTTCCGCATGAACATCAACAGTCGCTCTATCTACTGTAAACACCCAATCGTAGTAACGCGCCCATTTAACACTGTTGTCCACTTCATAAGGTTCGTCTAACAAATAGACGGCCGTTGGTACGCCGGCTGCTTTATAAGCATTCACCGCATCGACCGGTACGTTACCGCCATGAACCGCAAAAAAAATATCAGGTAACGTATTTAAACTTGATGGTACTGGAACTTGTGTCGCATCGACCAATTGAACCATACACCCCTGTTTTTCAAACCCTTTACTCAACCCAGTCCAAATAGAACGGCTGTAAGGTGATTGCCCCATACAAGCGATAAGTATAAACATCTAATAAGTGAAACATAATTTGATAATAATAATTCCGACTCTACTACAGATAATGTGATTCAAGTAAATAATCTACCTAACAATACGCTATTAAATATTTTCGATCGAAAGTATGCACATACCTTTCTCCATTATGAGAATAAAATACTTTAAAATAGTTACATAAGTTACTATTTATTAAGAATAACATTCTCCTTTCAGGCGATTGGTGATGGCATGGGCAACCCAGGTACATAATGGTGGCTGTTTATGGGTTTAACTGGAATAGTGGATTTGCTATACCTACGACAATGATTTTAGATGTAGCTGGTTTCTTCAACTCCATTCTTACTTCCGGTCCATCCTGGACCGTTCAAACAGGTTGCACTGAGTGTGCAACGTCTGCTAGCCCTAATACTTTACTTGGTTCTGTTGCCGGTGCAGTGCCTATGGCAATGACGACATTTAATACTGCAGGTACTACGCTGAGTTCAATTTTTCCACTCTCCGATGACGGTATTGCTGGCAGCCCAGTGGCGACGGCTCCCTTCCCTGGTCAAAATATGGCTTTTGACTTTACTACCATTAATGCAACAAACGTATCATCTATTCCCATACCAGCTGCTGTATGGCTGTTTACTTCTGGACTAATTGGATTAACAGAAATTGCTAGGCGAAGTAAGCGCTAATTTATATTTCTGTTTTTACCAAAATAACAAATTTTAAGGGCTTAAAAGTCTGCTTAAACGCGTAGAAACGCTCAATTTTTGTTATATTTTTTCCAAACTTGATAAAAGGTAGCTATCTCCGACTAATGGCAACTTCTAATGCATTAATAGTTGCTATAATCAACATGCTACCTAAGGTTTTCTTATTATGATGCTCTTTTCTAGACTAATTTTTACAGCAGTATTATTTATTTTCAGCCAATCTTTGAATGCGGTACAAATCGTTAGTATTCAGCTTGATTACGATAACAGGACAGAAGTACTCGATCTGGAATTGTTTGATAATCAAGTTGCTCCAACAGTTGCCAATTTTATGAGTTACGTCAACTCTGGACGTTATGATGCTACTTTCGTCTATCGTGCGATTCCTAATTTTATTATACAAACTGGCGGTTTCACATTTAAACCAAACGACCCTTTAACTGATGGACTTCGCCCTGTCGATGAACCTGGTTCGGGTTTAGCCCTGATACCAGAAGATTCAACAGTCGTCATTAATGACCCCGTGTTATCGAATGTTCGTGGCACATTGGCGCTAGCAAAACAATCTGGGAATCCTGATAGTGGCGCTGATGAATGGTTTATAAATCTAGAGGATAATTCTGAGAATCTAGATAATCAAAATGATGGCTTTACTGTTTTTGGCAGTGTCATTGATGACGGAATGTTACTGGCTGATGAAATCTCTCTGTTCGAAATCCAGGATTTTGCAGCTGCCATTTTAGGCCTTTCTTCTTCTGAGTTGCCTGTTGTTAATTACGACTTTGTAAATTTCCCGCTGGTACTTCAAGAAAATCTTGTAATGATGACAAGTTTCACTGTTATTGATAGACCTATCCTTAGAGCATCACCTTCAATAATAGATTTTGAATTAGACAACGCTACTGATGGTCTTGGTAAAACAATCACTTTAACAGTTGAAAACACCGGCACTGAAATTTTAGATATTGGAACCATCGCTAACCTTGCTACCCCTTATAACATTACGAATGATAACTGCTCGAGTATATCGTTAGACCCAGTGATTATCACTCCCGGATCTAACTGTACTATCGACATAGAATTTTCTGCAATATCAGTTGGTACTTTTGACAGTTCGATAACCATCCCCTACACCAGCGCAGTCGATCTTGAAGCATTTACTGTTAGCTACGATATAACAGGTGAAGGTGTCCCTTCTACACCGGTACTTGATACATCTATTAGTAGTTTTATTTTTACAGATACAATTATAGGTGCAACGTCTGAAACAACGATGACTATTAGAAATCGTGGAGATGGTTCTTTAACAATAAATACTCTCGGAATATCAGGAACCGATAGCAATCAATATTCTATTGATTCCGCCGGCTGCATTGCAGGAATAGCACTCACAATAAATCAAACTTGTGATGTAGTTATAACCTTTGCGCCAATTACAGCTGGCATTAAAACGGCTTCACTTGATACCAATACTAATGCCAACACATCAAACATCGCTCTTACCGGGCTTGCGACTAAACCTGTAATCGATATACCAGCAATTAATACTATTTCTGCTTCACTTAATACAACGGAATCTGAATTCGTATCTATTATAAACACGGGAACAGGTGCTTTAGTAATTAATGATATAACTATAACGGGTACGGGAGCCGCTTCGTTTTCTCAGATTAATAATTGTCCCGATTCAAATAACTCTGGTACACCTACAGTCACATTGGGGGCTGGCGAACAATGTTTGCTATTAGTTACTTATGCTCCCCTCGATGGTGCCAACAAAACAGCAACCATAGTCATTCAATCCAATGATCCCGATACTCCAACAACAAATGTAAATGTATCAGGCATTATTTCTGATCCATTTATATCAACGGTCAGCACTTTTGATTTAGGAACAACTGAGATCGGTGGAACACCATCGGTAAAAGAATTAATCGTTACAAATACAGGACTTGCACCACTACAGATATCCGGGATAACTGGCCTGGCAGCTAGTGATTTCAGTCAAACGGACGACTGTGGAGCTCAGGTTACATCTAATAACACTTGTAGTATTTTTATCACCTACACGCCTACCACTGCAGGAGTAGTATCAACACCTCTCACCATTACATCAGACGATCCTGCCAACCCTTCAATTGTTGTTAATATTACTGGATTTGGAATAGACAGCGTTATTAATGATCCTTTCATTTCAACAATTGGTTCTATTGATTTCGGAAATGGCGAAATAGGAAGCAATGCACCAACAATAGACATCATTATTACAAATAGAGGCGTAACACCTTTAATTATTTCGAATATTACTTTACTAATAAATTCAGAATTCGATCAGGCCAATGACTGTATTGGTGCTGGCATTCAACTGGGGTTAGATGAAACCTGTATCATTTCTGTGGCGTACACGGCAGCAACACTAGGCGCTATTACTGACACGTTAACCGTTACTTCTAACGATCCTAACAATCCATCTATCGATGTAAATATTACTGGCTTTGGCGTCGATAATGAAATAGAAGAACCATCTATATCTACAGTCAGCATTTTTGATGCAGGTACTGCGCAAATTAATGGCATACCAACACAAAAAAGATTAATCGTAACTAATAATGGTATTGAATCACTAATTATATCTGAAATTTCGGGCTTAAATAGCACTGGCTTCAGCCAGGAAAATGGATGCGAAGGCCTAAGCCTACAAGTTGAATCTAATTTGTCATGTACTATTATAATTACTTATGCTGCCACTACAGCTGGGACCGTTTCAGATGTTCTGACAATTGTCTCTAATGACCCTGTCAACCCAGTTATTAATATTACGATTAATGCATTTGGCGATAATGACACAGATGGTATATTAAGTAATATAGAATTAGCTGGACCAAATTCAGGTGATGGTAACAATGATGGAATATTGGATGATATACAGAATAATGTCGCCTCACTACCTGCTCAAAATACAAATTATGTAACATTCATATCTGATAATAGCCTTGTACTCGACGCTGAAACCTTCATGATAGATGTTGCGCAAGTTACCGATATTCCAACTCCCATACCAGCAGCAGCTAATTTTAGTTACGGTTTATTTAGTTACGCAATTAGACTACCAAGTGCTGATGGTGCAGATATGGCGATACTTTTACCAAGTGATGAGAACCCAGAAACTTTTTATATTTACGGACCAACAGCAGATGACCCAACTAATCACTGGTATGATTTTTCTTACGATGCAGCCACTCTAACAGGTGCTCGATTTTTAGGGAAAGTATCATTCTCATCTCCTACAGGCTCAACAGTAAATAAAAATTTAGTTATTGTGAGCTATGTAGACGGACGTAGGGGTGACGATGATCTTGCAGTAAATGGAACAATTTTAAATAATACAAACGGACTTAGTTTGTCTGCAAAATCCAAGTCAAAGTCGAGTTCAGGTATGCTGTCTTACCTGTCAGTTTTAGCATTATTTATTATTAGAATTTTTAGAACAACTGAGAACAAAAAGTTAGTAAAAACAGAAAGGTCATATACTTAAACACTGATTACCAATGGCAACTAGAATTTATACAGTAATATTTAATTTCTTAATTAAGTCATATAGTGTCGGTCGACTAACACCAAGTAACTCAGCAGCAGGAGCTACTTTTCCATTCACATGAGATAAAGCACGTAATATTGCCTGCCTCTCTACCTTTTCACGAATATCACGTAGATTAAAATTCATACTCTCTGATGAAGTTCGATCTAGCTCGAGATCCATAGATGACAATTGTTTCCCATCAGTCATAATAACGGCACGTTTAATTCGATTTTGTAACTCACGAACATTTCCAGGCCACGAATACGATTCCATTGAACTAAGCGCATCTTTTGTAAAACCACGTAATTTTCGGCCATGATCTTCATTAAATTTATCAAAGAAAAAGCGAGCTAATATAATAATATCGCCCTCACGATCTCGTAGAGGTGGAATTTCTAATGGAATCTCGCTTATTCGATAAAATAAATCTTCTCTAAACTCCCCTTTTTCTATCTTTTCACGTAAATTTTGGTGAGTGGCACATACAACACGAACATTGACCGGGATAGGCTCACGTCCTCCAACACGTTCCACTACTCTTTCCTGTAGGAAACGTAATAATTTAGCCTGCAATGCAAAAGGTAAATCTCCCATTTCATCAAGAAATAATGTTCCGCCAGTAGCATATTCAATTTTACCAATCGTCTGTTTATTAGCACCGGTAAACGCCCCCTTTTCGTAGCCGAATAGCTCACTTTCTAATAATGTGTCAGGTATGGCTGCACAGTTTATTGCAACAAAGTTGCCTTCATTATTGGAACCTAATGTATGTAAACCTCTTGCACAGAGTTCTTTTCCCGTCCCACTTTCACCTAGTAGTAATACAGTAGCATCAGATGGAGCAACTTTTTCAACTGCCTTACAAACACTCTGCATTTGCGGGCTGCAAGCGATTACCCCAGCAAAGGGCTCATGTGTATTACTTGATTGAAGACGTAAGTTATCGTCTTCTAACTCAAGTAATCGAAAAGCTCTATTTACAATCAAGCCAATTATTTCAGGCTCAAAAGGTTTGCTATAAAAGTCATATGCACCTAAACCTATGGCTTTTACCGCATTCTCACGCTCTTCTTGGCCAGTTACTACGATTACTTTTATATTGGGGTCTATTTCTAGAATTTGCTCCAACGTTGCAAAGCCCTCACTAGGGTTATCCTCATGAGGAGGCAACCCTAAATCAAGCGTTACAACTGCTGGTTTATTTTTTTTAACCTGTTCAATTGCTGTTAGGCGATCATTTGCTAACAGAACATCGTAGTTTTCAAAACACCAACGAATTTGGCTTTGCAAACCAGGGTCATCTTCAACGACTAGTAGTTTATTATTATTCATACGCTATTTTTATCATAATTCATCAGTTTTGTCGAAATGTTTAACAATGTATTTTTAGTTTAAATCAAATATATTTAGTCAGTAGCTGGAATTGTAAGTTTAAAGCATGTGCCAATATTAATTTTAGAGCTGACTTCAATTTGCCCTCCAATTGCTAGAATAATTTCTCTAGCTTCGTACACACCGATACCCATTCCTTTTGTACCTTTTGTGGTCTTAAATGGTTTAAACAAGTTATTTTTAATGAAATCATCACTCATACCACTACCATTATCTTCAATTTCAATAACCACTCCTTCAGTAGAACGCATTTGCGAAATAGTAATTTTTCCATGGTCTTCAGTTGCATCTTGCGCATTCTGAACAAGATGTCCAATAATTGCTAATAACTGAGCTTTATCTGCCTTAACGTAAAAAGAACCAGACTCACATCCTAATATAGGAACTGGCTTCCCTCCAGCAATTTGTCGATTATGCACAAGTTCTTCTAAAACAGAAATTATATTAACCTTGCTCGATTTACTATTAGCAACTTTACCACTCAATACCTCCATCATTTTATTCATTTTTGAAACAGAATTATTAATCGTCTTAAATACATCCTCCATAAATAGAGGGTTATCTTTATGTTTTTCCGCATTACTCGAAATTAGCGAAAGTTGTGCGACTAAGTTTTTAATATCATGTATTATATATGTAGACACCTTATTAAAATTTTCAAATTGACGCGCTTCAGCTAATGCTTCAGACGCATTCATTTGCTCTAAAAATGCAGCAACTTGACGAGCCGCAGTTTTTAATAAGTCACTATCTTCCCAATTGAATGTTTTCTTACGTGCATTAGAATGATCAAGCACTATAAAACCAATCAATAAATCGTTATAAATCAACGGGACGATTAACCAGGGCTGAATTCTTTTTACCCATTCCGGTAATTCAATATAACCTAGCCGATTATAAACTTCGGGCTGTGCAATAAATTCATCAACACTAATTACGAACTCATGCTCTTCCAAAAACTTAGGTAAAGAGGTTTCAGCTGGCTCTCTATCTGTAACATGTTCCATTTCCCAAGTTTCAGCACAAACAAAAAAACCACTATCTTCACGCAACCATAACATCCCACCAGGGCTTTCAATTATTTGAGCGATAGATTTAATTGTATTGTGATGTAGTTTTTTTTCTTCACTTGAAGTTGATAGTGTACGTATAAATCTCAACCATTCTTCACGATAATCGTATTTATAAGGATAAAAGTGTTTATTAACTAAGACAATTACTTTGGCACGTATCCGGCGTGAGGACAAAAATAAAATAAGAATTAAAATAGTTAAAAATAAAAATATAGCCTGAGCTACTAAACCCCAATTACCGCCAAAATCTCTAACGTAATAACCAGCTATACCCATAACCATCAGGTAAATACCGCTGGATAATAATGTGGTTGTATGAAAAACAACCCTTCGCGAAATAAATATTTCTGGCGACCACAAAGGATCACGCGAAATGGAGACGCCAATAAGAGGTACTGTCAAAGCATATATAAACCCTCTAGCTTGCCACAAAATTGGGTCTATTCGTTGATATAACAAAGCATCTGAGTACATATAAAAATCATAAATATACATACCTAACAAACCGAGACAGAGATATTTAATTGCCCACTTCTGTTCTGGCCGTGTATTCCTATACACTTGCTCAACAAACACTATTCCTACGATTGCCATTAACAAGTTTAAAGCAGTCAAATATTCTATATCTTGAAAAAAGAAAATGTCTTTGAAAATAAACCTGAGTAATTCAGGCATTATCAAAATAAACATTATGCCCAGCAGCCCAAGTTGAATTTTTTTGATTTTTACTTCACTAAATCTACCACTGTAAGCGATACTTAATAATCTCACCAATAAAAACAACCAAGCAATTGTTTTAAAGTATTCAATTATTGATAACTTAACACTTCCATCATTGAGTAGTGTTTCGTAGGCCAAATAGAAAGACCAGATGCAACTAACGCTCGCCGCTACTAATAATGCTCGTTTAGTTGCACCCTGGTGCCTATCAGTTAGCAGAATTGCTAAAAATATAAGAAAGGTAAAGGCGCTAATTGAGTAACTTACTGCACCTATATTCATAGAAATAGTGGGGCTAAAAATTATTACATTCAGTATCTAATATAACTAATAAAATATTATAATTCAGAAAGAGCTGCTTTAGCTAAACCTTTTTCTTTGAATTTATTGTCATTTGATAAACTTTTATTTAAGTATAATTTTGCATTTTCACTATCACCTGACACTTTATATGCCATTCCTAGATGATAATTAAATACGTTTACATCAGGAGCTTTTTCCACAACTTGTAAAAGTTTCTGAATTGCATCGGCATAATCGCCAAGCTTATAAGAAACCCAACCAACAGTATCTAGAAATATGAGCTGACCACTTTCTTTTAGTTTATCGGCCAGCGTTTTTGCCAGTGATAAATCATCTTCATTCTTTCCATAATCCGAAAGCATTGAGGCCAAATTATTCACGATAATTAAATTGTTAGGAGCGGCAGCATACAGCCCTCTATACTCAGTTAAAGCTTCTTGGTATTTATTTTCGCGCTCATAGACTGAAGCAAGTTTCATGGGTATTTTCAAACTATTACTTATATTAAGTTTGCCTTTCAAAAGGATTTCTTTTGCAGATTCAGAATCATTCTTCATTCTATATATTTTAGATAGTAGCAAGTATGCTTCTTCATTTTTAATATTTGAATTAGTCGCTTCCTTAAACAATACTTCAGCAGAATCAATTTTATTATTTTCCAAATACGCTGTTGCCAGTAGTATTTTTAACTGATCATCTTCTGGCGCTGACTTCAACTCTGCAGATAGCCGTTTTTCAACAACATCAAATTGTTTTTCGATTAGTTGTAAATTTGTCAACAATAGCAATATTTTTCTATTGCTTTCAACATTAAGGTAACCCTTTTCTAAAGTAGAAATTGCTTTATTGATATCTTTAGTTTCTTTATAGTAAGGAATAGTCTGCAGATATCCATTAGCCTTATCTGGAAATAATTCCATCAAATTTAAAGCAATATCTAATGCCTCTTTGGTCTTTCCTCTTTGATTTAAAGTGGCTGACTTTACAGACAATCCATCATAATCATTTTCTTTTATGTTATTGTATTTATCAATAATTTTTTCTGACAATGCAATATTATTTAGTAGATGATATTGCGCCAACTTCAATAAACCATCCGCATTAAGTTTATTTTTTTCCAACGCTTCATTTAATATTTTTCTAGATTGCTCACTATTACCTTCTAATTTATATGCCTTAGATAGAAAAATAAAAGCTTCTATATTTTCTGGCGTTTCTTTTGTAACGATACGTAAAGAAATTATTGCTTTTTCTATATCATTATTTTTGAGTGCAAGCCTGGCTCTAATAAAGTTTGGTTTAGGATCATTTGGAGAAATAGATATAGCCCTGTCTGCATATTCCTCAGCCTTACCATAATCTTCCTCACTAATATAAATTAAAGATAGCGCTGTTAGTGCTGCCACACCGGTTTCTTCTTCCTCGAAGTCAGCAACGGCTCCCTCATATGCCTTTATAGCAGCGGGTTTGTTCCCGTCTAAATAATTTAACTCACCCAATGCTGTACGTAATAAACCTAACCCTCTGTACTCAGAAATAAGTTTTTCTAACTCACGAACACCCTCTTCTTTACCTTTAATTGCTATTACATATTTCACTAATGACAAATGCCTACTTTCATCTGTAGGCATATTTACAACTGACATACGTAGTGCTTCTTCGGCTTTAACTTTATCTCCCATCATGTTATAAAAAGCAGCTAAATCATTATAACTCTGTTTATTATCAGGCGAGCTTTCAAGGAAATTTTTATATATTTTTTCAGCCCGGTCATAATCTTTATTATTGACTAAAGCAGTTGCCAATATTCTGCGAATAACTTTGTTATCAGGATTTTCTTTTAGTCCCGAGTCGAGTATAGATATAGCTTTTTCTGGCTCTTTTCCTTCCATATATAAGGCCGCTAAAAATGTTATTGCATCAACATATTCTTTGTGATTACTTAAAATTTCTTCTGTTAGTAAAATAGCCTCTTTTTTATTATTGTTTTTTATATGCATTGCTGCTTTTAGTAGCAAACCATCTGGATTCGTTGAATCTTTAGATAAGATGAAGTCAATTTTAGATTGTGCTTTTTCTTTATCATTAGCTAGTAATAAATATATTCGCCCTAGTCGAGCTTGATTTTCTAACAAATCTGGATTGAGTATTTCAGCTTTTGCATACATATTAAAAGCTTTTCTATAATTTTTTAATTGCTCATGAACCTTGCCTAACTGAAAATGAGCTTCTGCATCTTTCGGATCAATTTGAAGTGCATTTTTTAACTCAATTCTGGCTTTATCTAAGTTTCCAGAAGCAATTGATGACTTTGCCTTTTCTAAATAAACAGCTTTTCTTTCCTCCGCACCACCACACGAAATCAAAGTATGCGCAAGAATGACTAATAGTAAATATTTAAATAATTTCATAGTATTGCCTTAATGTAAAAAATTAATCTGTATTGCCAATTAAAAATTTTAGATTTAATTATTATAGAACAGTTGCCATAATATTAAAGTATTGATAATAGCATCATTGTCCAATATAACCTTCTCGAATTAGGTATAAATATATATCTTGTGCAGTCAGCATTGGGCTTACACCTGTAGTATCCACTCTTATTTCTGGATTTTCTGGTATGTCATATGGGTCACTTATTCCTGTAAATTCAGGAATAATTCCTTTTCTGGCCTTAGCGTAAAGACCTTTTCTATCACGAGTTTCACATTCCTCAATTGGAGTAGAGACATGGATTTCTATAAATGAGCCATATTCTTCAATTTTAGCACGCACTTCGCTTCGAATATCTTTATATGGCGCTATAGGCGCACAGATAGCCACACCTCTATTTTTAGTAATCTCACTCGCCACATAGCCAATTCTACGTACATTCGTGTTTCTGTCTTGACGAGAAAAGCCTAATTCGCTCGAAAGATTAAGGCGAACCACGTCTCCATCAAGTAAAGTAACAGGGCGCTCGCCTTCTTCGATAAACTTTGCATGTATAATTCTAGCCAGTGTTGATTTTCCAGATCCTGAAAAACCAGTAAAAAATAGTGTTAATCCTTGCTTTGAACGAGGCGGATAAGATTTGCATAACGCATTGATAACTTCGGGGTAAGACACCCACTGAGGAATTTCTTCCTGTTTTAATAACGAGTTCAGAATTCTTCTATTTGAAAATGATTCGCTGCTACATAGCGACTGCTTTGTAGTTTTTCGTGCAATAAACTGCTTTTTATTCTCATCATAACAAAGCTCGTCGATAGTAATAATTTCCATATCGATTTTATCTTTGTATTTTTCAAGGTATTGCTGTGATGACCCTGTAGGATAGAAACGTTTGCCAGAATCCCTGACATTAGGTGGCCCTGCATGTTCAGGCCCTACAATATAATGAGAACAACCGTAGTTTTGTCGAATAAGTGCGTTCATCAGAGCCTCCCTGGGACCTGCCATACGCATAGCTAACGGTATCAGCGCTAATTCAACTAAACTTTTAGGGTATTGTTGCAATACAGCCTCATAACAATGAACGCGACTGTAATAATGCAGATCACCAGGTTTAGACATTCCGACTACAGGGTGGAGTAAAATATGCGCTCCAGCTTGTTTTGCTGCACGCATAGTCATTTCATAATGAACTGCGTGCATTGGTTTACTGGTGTGAAATGCAACGATAGATCGCCAACCTAGCTTTTTAAAGTGTTGACGTAACTCATACGGTGTAAAACGGAGCGTATCAAAATCATAGTGAAATGGCGTCTGTACCGCATCGACACGACCACCAACATATATGTTTCCTACTGCATTCATTAAATATTCCACACCCGGATGCATTTCGTCCAATGTGGAATATATTTGTTCTGCTTCTAAATTTTTATCAGGCCTCCACATTGATTCAACTGTAAGAATTGCCGGCATGAAACCCTCAATATCACGCAATGCAATTTTATCACCAATATTAATTGCCTCTGATTGCTCTTCAGTTATATCGAGATAATATGGTAGCGGCCAAAGTGTACCATTAGGAAGAGAAGTATTATGTAATACAGATTCATATTCTATCTGATTCATGAAACCAGATAACGGTGATAGCGCACCTGTGATTAGAAGTTCAAGATCACATTGTTGACGTTGAGTAAGTGTAATTGCTGGATAGGATTCAGACTCTACCTTAATGCGTTCAGCATTAATATCATCAAGCAATAAATTTACTAGCTTTCCTTTATATGGTGAAATCAAATGATCCATCTTAACTTTTTATGTTTATTTGTATCGTGCTTTATTTAAAACTGTGCCAAGTATATTAGTGACCGACATTAGACTAACTGCTTGCTCAAGTTCAACCCGCTTTGTCATGTCGTCTTCAACAACAATTAAAGCACAGTCTACGCAAGGTACGAATGAAACAGTATCAGCAACATTTAAAATGGGCGGCATATCAAAAATTACTATTCTTTTTGGATAACGCGATTTTAATTCTTCAACCAGTGAACACATCTTTGGAGAACCTAACATTTCTGTAGAGTTAATTAATGGGTCGCCACCAGGTAGTATAACAAAATGGTCGATGTCACCAGGTCTGATTAAGACATCCGCTATATCGATATCATTCTTAAGGTAATCACTTAACCCTACTTCAGGTGTAATTCCAAAATAGTTATGTAATTCTGGTTTCCTTAAATTCCCATCTACAAGGAGCACTGTATATTCAATTTCTCTCGCAATGCTAATACCAAGGTTAATTGCTGTCGTCGTCTTACCTTCGTCCCCACTAACACTTGTTATAGCCAACGAGCTCCACTGGTGCCCCTCCATGCGTTGCATCACTTGTGTACTTAGTATTTTAAACGCATCAGCATAGTCATTATGCTCCATCGCGCTTAAAATTCTATTTTCACGTTGTAAGTCAGCATGACCTTCAATCGATTTCGTTCTAGTATACTCAATTGATTGTACTGATTGGACCTGTCCGTTACGTGAACCTGAGTCGCTACATTGACCTTCTCTTTGTAATCTTGCTCTTTCTAATGCTTGTTGAATTTTTTCCATTTTAATACTCTCGAATACCTATTACTCAGGCCATTAAAATATCTATTTTACGTAAGATTCTAAACCACAGAACATCTAAAGGTGATACAACAAAATGTATAAATAATAATGCTGAGACAATTACCGCTATAAATAAAACTACAATCCGTTTTTTTATCCGTTTTGTTTTAACCTTGTCTTGTAAATTCATCTCATACGGAATAATAGCTAAAGGTAAAGCACCAAGGATGCTCTGAATACTCCTTGCTCCTCGTATAGTTCCACTAATTACATCAGCAACTATAGCAAAACCTAAGCCACCACCTATTGCAAGTATTAAGCCTAAAAATATAATTGCGGGCCTGTTAGGACTAACTGGTTTTTCTGGTAAAGCAGCAGGATCAATTAATGTAAACTTCTCGCCTTTACTTTCTAATTCAAGTTGTTTAGCCACATCAGCTTGCATTTGTTTTGTTTTAGTTTGTTGGTATCGGAGAACTGAATGCTCATAATCGCGTTTCAATATCAAGTAATCACGCTCTACCTGTGGAGCCTCATATAGAGCTTCTTCTATTTCACTAATTTTTTTTATTACTAATGTTTTTTGTTTATTCAGTGAATTTATTTCACTTTCGACACTTGCTAACTGAGACTGAATTGTAATATAGATAGGGTTATCTGGCTGCTCCTCATAATAACTAGCACTCGGACTATTTTTAGCTTCGATTAATTCTTTATTTAACGCATCAATTTTACCTTCTAGAGAAGTTATATCAGGATGCTCTGCTGTGTACTTTCTTCTTTTCTGAGCTAGCTCACCAGTCAGTAATTTCAATTCTTCAGCTATAGCATCTAAATTATCAGACCCGCCAATTTCACTTTCTAGTGAAGCAATTTCACTTTTTAGACGAATGATGTCAGGGTGCTCACTTGAATACTTTGATCTAGCAGAAGCATATTCTGATTTTAACTGTTTCAATCTTTCGGCCGAACCAGGAACAGCAGGGTTACCCGGATCAAGTTGTGCAAGTTGCCCACTTAAATAAAATTGTCGTTCTTCAAGTGTCCGTAGATTAGTATCTATACTAGTTAATTCTGATTCCTTCCTTTGCATAACGCCTAAATTTAAAGTCTGCAATTCTGGCAAAGCATTTGCGTACTCTTGTTTAAAGACAGCTATTTTTTTCTCGAAATCATCGATCCTAATACTTAACCGTTCTGTCTCTTCTTTAAAAAAATCAGATGTTTCAGCTGCCTTCTGAGTACGACTATTTAGATTCTCATCCAGGTACAATGTCGTTAGTTCATTAGCAACACGCTGGACTTTAGTCGGTGACTCGCCTCTATATGATAAAGAAAAGGCAATCGTAGCAACTGACGGTCTTCCAGTCCTTGGGTCAACCACATCAGCACTTATCACATCAAGTGAAATATCATCACGAATACGTTCCATTAACTCTTCAGTCGTTTCAAACTTTCGTTCATCCTGATACAAGTTAAACTTATCAATAATTCGTAATAAATTTGTTCGAGTCATCACTCGAGCTTGAATGGTTTGAATTCTTTCGGCAGCAAAACTCGTAACTGTTGACATTACCAGTTCTTGCGGAATCTCTTGCTGCTCAATCAATATTGTAGAGCTAGATTTATATATAGCAGGCAACAGGAATCCCACAGCAACAGTGAGCGTTAAAATAACAGTGAATATAGAAAATATCGCTGCTTTTCTTTTTCTAATTGCAATAATGTAATCTTGAATATCTTTTTGTTGCTCTTCTTCCATATCTCTCTAAAACCTTATATAGCACTATATTCGATAATAGCTTATCTATATTTAAAATGTTGATAATGTGGGAAAGTTGTAATTCAACCCAATATATATTCTATTTGAGTATGGTGCTCTTCCTTCACTAAGATCGCTCTTAAATTTTCTTGCGACATACCGATAAGAAGCATTTGCGGCCCATTTCGATGTTATTGAATAACTAAGTCTCGTTTCAAAAAAAATCACATCACGATCCACAGCATTAGTGTTACTAACAGACTCAATATTATCAAAGCGAATGTTGACATTATATCGCCACAATGAAGATATTTCTTCATCATACACAACACGGAGTCGATCTACTTGATCCGCACCGCCAAATGAGTTTGTGGTATCGTCGCGGCTGATTCTAACTTTTATATTGCCACTCTCCAGTATTTGCGTAATTCCTGCATCAAGCACTAAGCCTCGGTTATTAAAATCTAACACTCGTGTTCGCGTGATAGTCTGTCCAAAAAAATCAAATGAAGTGGTATCTAAATTTGTTGAGTTTCGTCGACTTACACCCAGTGAAAAATCTGCAGATACTGTTTCTGAAAACTTATGATCTATACCGATATTTGAAGTAAATAAATTGAACATTTGCAAATTATTTTTACTTTTGTAATCAACTACCTGAAAATTAAGCGTTACTTGATCTCTTTGCGTTAGTTCGTATTGCATTGATGTTGTACCAACTTCAGTAATAAAAGGTACAAATCCAGTGTTTTCAATATCATCAAAATCTACGTTCGTATACGAATATGATAGCGTAAACATTAAACGCTCAGTTAGCAAATAAGTGTATTGAGGCGTAATATTTTGACTTGTACGGTCGACTCTTCTTCCAACGATGCCAAAATCTGTTGACGTTGAATTTAGGTTACTGTCTAAATTATGATTTACATTTAAAGAAAATATATTTCGTTCAGCAAAATACTGGCCAGATAAATCAAAGAGCTGATCATTTCCATCAATCGAGTGATTTGAATATTCACTTATCTTTAATTTAGCATTTAATTTCGACTCCCAGTTTGACTCTTTAATGATACCCGAAAGTGACGGCGTTAATGTGACACCAGTGACCGATTCGCGGGGATTGTCAGTTAAAAATATATTATCATTGTATTCTGTACGCGCACTTATGCCGGCCTCTAACAGTCTTTCACTTGCTCCAACAAAAAAAGGGTAGATCAGTGCAGTGCAAACACTTGATATAACAAAAGCATTGGAAAGTTTAGTCACTTAATAATTTACTAGTACTGGTATGGAATTGCTGAGAAGATTTTAAGGTATCTTAAGGCACAACAACCGTGTCGCCCGCTTTCAAAATAATATTCATATCAAGACTTTCGCCACTGACGACTTCGTCATAATCAAACAACTTCATTTTAGTACCTGTTTTAGTACGACGAATAATTTTGATCTCGTCCGAGTCAGCAAATGGCGTTAGCCCCCCTGCCATTGTTAACGCTTGCAATACATCCAAATAGCCTGCAGCCACGAATTCACCAGGGCGGTTCACTTTACCAATAACATATATTTTGTTACTAACTGACTGCGTTACACTAACTGTGACGCTCGGATGCGGTATATATTTTTTTAGCTTTCTGACCAATTCATCAGATAAAGCTTTAGTCGTTAGACCGCCTGCTTTAATTTCTCCTACTAATGGGAAGGTTATTTCGCCATCTGGTCTAACTAGCACTTCAAGCTGCATGTCATCTTCTTTCCACACGGAAATACTCAAGACATCGCCAGGTCCGATCAGGTATGAAATGACCTGGTCACCTGTGGTATTTTTTTCAGCGATTGCTGATATTGCAAAAAAAGCTAGAAAGAAACATAAGATAGAGCTAGAAATAGTTGATTTAGTTGACATTATTTTACTTCTTTGAATTATAAAAATATAGCCTAAATTATAGACGTTTTTGAGGATTATGCAGGTGGATTATAATGCTTTCTCCCCATTATTTATAGTGTTAGTACATTTTACATATAAGCATTCAGAAGTAACAACTTCAAATTACCACATATTCTTGACTCAAGAATGTACACGAAAGGAGCCATTACTTTAGATTAAGCCCCGGTAGGCAATCAATGCTAGCGCTAGTGCAACTGACCCAGTAAAACGATTTATCCTGCTTTTCATATTCTGGATAAGTAATTCACAAACATAAAATAAAATAATAATCTGGATGATCATCCATATAATATTTTCACGAAACTCATTTTTACCAGGCAAAACTTCTATTAGCAACGCTATGGCTATAACCAAATAATCTAACGGCGTTATCTTAAACTCCTCATTAGAAAAAGACTTAACGGCTACAAAACCCAAAATACTCATGATAATAAAATATACGAAGACCAAATCAACTTGATTAGATAGCCATTCAACAGGATAAGCTGTTAGAAGATAAACAGAAAAACCTATAGTTACAAATAATATTAATCTATATAAATAGTAACCCAAAAAATCAGTAAGTAGAACAATGGCCAGCAACAGTAATAGGATAAGCGAAGATACAGCAAAATCCGTAGGGACATCGTAAACAACTAGTGCTGATGCGATAATAAATAATGATAGTCCAGTTTCAATAGCTTTTATAGGCACATCTTTCATGCGAGGGTACTTGCTCAACAAGACAGAAAATATATCTTGAGAACCATTATTTTCTTTATGCATCTTAAATCCATAACGCTCTGACACAGTGAGGAATACAAACACGGATGAACAGATGAAAATATAAAAAGATAAGACGCTTACATCTTTTTCATACATCAAAGGAATCGCACTCAAAACCAGTATGAATTGGGAGGTATAAATAAACATTACCGATTCGTAGTGCAGAAAGCCGATATCTAATAACCTGTGATGCACATGATTACGTGTCGCCTTAAATAAATTCAATTTATGTTTCGCACGCAAAAAGAAAACGGCGAGAATATCAATGATAGGCAACCCAAGTAACAATGCAGGCAATGCTGGGCTTAAGGTCGTATTCACATTCTGCGTTAGTAGCAGTGCTAATATTGCTAGAACAAAACCAAGAAATTGACTACCGCCATCCCCCATAAAAACACGTGCAGGATGAGAATTGAATCGAAGAAAACCAAAGATTCCACCTATTGTTGCGGCTGAGACAATCAACATTAAATCGCTATTGAATATAAAGGCTAAATATGCAATTACACTCAGACTTATCAACGATTCACCGCCAGCCAATCCATCAAGCCCGTCAGAATGATTTATCGCATTTATCATTCCAACGATAGCAATAACGGTAAAAGGGCGTCCTATTGACTCTGGTATTGTTTCAAAATTATTAAAGGGGAAATGACTTACGTATAAATCTCCATAATAGACAACAACGCCCGCAGCTATGAACTGCCCAGCAAACTTTGCATAATGCCCTAGTTCGACGATGTCATCCCAAGTACCAAAAACAAGCAATATAAAGGCACCAACAAATATCGATATCGTGAGATCTGTAAACGGCAACCAGATGAACATCGGTACAAGTGAACCGATAACTATACCTAGTCCGCCAACACGAGGAATGGGCATCGAATGCACTTTCCTGGGGTCAGGTGCGTCGATCATACCCATTGCAGGCGCAAACTTCATCAAGAGTGGAATAATCGCCATACTAATAGCCATTGCCATCATCCCAATGATTAAGTACACACCTAAATTTGAACCGTTCATCATAAAATATTAAATAAATTATTCTGGGATGTAATCACGTAGCAAAGGGCTAGTTTCTTTTAAGAATGCCGCCAGACGTGCATCTGCATCCACCAGATTTTCTCCCGGCTGCACTGTAGTAGTTACCCGAACCAAAGCGCCATCAGATCTATTCATAGTCAGCGAGTCCCAAAACACATACCATTTGAGAATATATTCATTTGTTATATTTCGGCCTCGTTGTGGAAACCAGTAATACACAAGCTGCTTGCTTTCACCCATCTGTATTAGTACTCTGTTAACATTTAGTACTGAGTTAGCACGGCTTAAATCAGGAACTGAGTAATCTTCGAATTCCTTAATTTGCCAACCACCACCAGGCAAACACGCACGAGGTGAATGTATCGATGCACCTTTACCTTGAGAGCCATAATAGGCGACATACAGATTCACTTCCATGTTCTCGTTATTTCTGTAACTTGAAAGTAAATAATCATCAAACTTAAGAACATCTATAATATCTGCAGGAAGAAGCTGCTCTTGTGAGTTACTACTATCCCAATCTCCAACGATTACAGGAAAGCTTTCAAATTCTTTTCTATCTACGATCAGGTCTGTTCTCTCTGGCGCAAAGTAACCTAGTATCAAAGAAACTATGATGAATGAACTTGCAATAACAAGTTGCTTAGGCACCGGTCTTTTATTGACCACCGCATTAGCTGGACTTTCCGCAGGAAGCTCTATACCAAAGACCTCTACCAGTGGTTGCTTTACTTTACCAAAGTAAGCAAATAACAACATTTCAAACAACATGAGTCCGGCGCACGCCATAAAGATAATCCATCCCTCAAACTCATGCAAGAAACCTTCAGCCATTTCTATGCCCCAGTACTCAACTGTAACGCCAATAACTCCAATCCTAAAACTATTCATCAAAACAGTGATAGGCACACTGGATAAAAACACTACTACTCTTTTCCATGTTTCTACTTTATAAAAGTATGCAGCGATAAATCCTAGTGTCATCAATGGAAATAAATACCTTAGGCCGTTACATGCCTCTACAACCTGCAATTGATAAATACCTAAATCTATAACATTTCCTTCTACATAAACGCTTATACTGAATAAACGGATAACAAAAACACCAATCTGTGTTGAAATGAGTTGCAAATACTGAGATAACTCCTGAAAAATGATAGCAGGCAACGGGATCATAAAAAATAACAATGCAAACGGAACAGCTATTTGTTTAAAAGCAGTCATTCCCATATATGACAACACCACACCCGAGATAATGAAAACAAAACCATATTGGATAAATACGGTAATAGCGCTAACCTCACCTAAAAATACTAGCAATACCCCAAAAAAAACTACCCCAACACCAAAGTTACTACCTTCAAATTTGCACGTTTCCAGAATGTCTTTTTTCTGCCAAACTAAAAATAGAGTAATCATAGGAATCATGATTCCGTGACTATATTCTTCACGTTCAAACCAGCTATTTACCATCCGATTTAATCCGTGTTCATAAAGATAAAAATAGAGCATGGATACAAGCGCCACATACCAACCGAGAATCAGGTAAGGCACGCCCCATATATTTACTGATACACTCTCAGAAGAGGCGTTTTCATTAGTAATATTGTTTTCGGTCATTAGTGGTTCACTCATATATATTATTAATTTTCAATAATTTAGGCTATAGTAATACTGGTGTGGCATTGTTATTTTCAAGTATATTTAAAATATCCAATTAAATAATAAATACAGTCACTTTAAAATAATGAACATAATTTACTTTGCTATTATTAGCCATACGGAAACAATTTCATAACTCTCACTATTTATAAGTTTAAAACGCCAGCGCTGGCTTATAAGGTTGTGATTACGATTGTAAGTTGGAATATTAGCGTATATCTAAAGTGATTGTAGCAAATAGATAATTTATAACTCAAACTTCCACATAAAATACTAAACTTGCAGTGGTGCAGATGAAATTGACCACTACAACGCTATCATCTTAGATAATTAAGGAACACACACAAAACTATGCCTGCAACACGAGACAACTTGGTAATTCTAATAATGATAGATGCCCTCCGTCATGACTACATAAATAAAAAAGACGCACCTTTTATACACAAGCTCGCATCTGAAGGCACATTTGGTGAACTACAACCTTCATTTGGCTTTGAGCCTGATGGAGCATATTTTGCAGGTTTGCACCCGGAAGAATGCGACGGTGGTGCACAGTTTTGGCATAATCCAAATGAATCTTTATTTCACTACACCCGACTGTTTTGCTTGCTAAACGTCATTGCAATCCCTGCGTGGAGAAAATTTCTCAGAAAAGCAATTAGGGCTATAACTCAATTAAAAAGTCATGACTCACTGACTAAGCGCATGGCAACAAGCGCCTACATTCCATTTTATTTACTGAAACACTTCAGTACACCAATGAAAAAAATATCCTCTGAGCCTGGTTTTATGCCAACTAAAAGTATTTTTGACCTCACAAGAGAAAATAAAAAAGATTTTTATTTCCATGGTTTCCCTCAGTATAAGGTACACACAAATACGGTGCTAGAAAGGTTTCTTAGTGAAGACATCAGCAGTAATAGTCTGGCATTTCTTTTCTTTGGCGACTTAGATAGCAAGGGGCATGTATATGGACCAAATAGCGATGAACGAAAGTCTGAGCTGAAAAATATAGATCATGCAGTGCAAGAAATTTTTCAACATGCAAAGAAAACCTTCAAATCGGTTGATGTAGTTATTTTTGGTGATCACGGCATGGTCGAGACGAAATCCAATATAAATTTAACTACAATAATAAATAAATATTTTAACAATGATTCACCAGATAAATATTTTTTAGACTCAACACTCGCGCGTTTCTGGGTTAGCGATATCGAAAAAAGAAAGCAACTAACAGCTGACCTTAATAACATTTCAGGCGGTCATGTAATTAACGACTCAGAAAAAAGTAAGCTTCATATAAACTATAAGCATAATTATTTTGGGGATATAATATATGCCACAGACTGTGGCAATCTAATACATCCTAGTTTTTATTCCGATGGAGCAGCTCCAAAAGGAATGCACGGCTACCTCGAAGGATGCACTGATAACGAATCTTTTTTTGTAGCTTATGGATCAAATGTAGAGAAAAAAGGTCATGTAGGAAAACATGACATGAGAGAAATTTTCCCTACCATCCTAGAATTAATGAACATCCCCCTCCCCTCTACCACTGATAAAAGTCTTAAATCTATTCTTCAGTACTGATGAAATATACTGCTTACAACAATACAAAAGTAGATCAGCAAATTGATGATCACATGAAACTAATAGCTAGAGAGTTGAAAATAATTCTTGGCAAAGACCTCTACTCAATCATACTTACTGGAGGTTTTGGTAGAGGTGAGGGCTCCATCCTAATAAACCCTGATAACACAGTAAGAATAATAAATGACTATGATTTTGAAATTGTCTACCGGCCTAAATTCGGAGAATTATTAAGTAAAATCATTATAAAAACAAAATACACTAAAGCGCTGTCTATACTTGAAGAAAGATTAGCTCGTGAAATTGGCGTAAAACAACTAGACTTTACATTACGAAGCCTATCCGACTACCCGTCAGTTAAGAAACCAAAATTGTCGGATTATGATACAAAATATGGGCACATCGTACTGTGCAGTGAAAACGATCCAACCACATTAATGCCTAACTTCAATAATGAGGACATTCCCTCATTTGAAGGTAGCTGGCTACTAAGAAACAGAGGGATTGGCTTACTACTAGCATATTTTTACCTCGACAGAAACAAAACGCCAGACTGCCAGGCAACAGACAATTTTTACATAGAAATTAATAAAGCTTTACTTGCTATGGGAGACGCATTGTTTATTATTAATAAATGCTACCATCACTCCTACCAGAGAAGGTTAGACACGGTCGATGAATTAGCCAGTACATCTTTCGAAAGAATAACTGAACTTATAACACTATACAAAATTGCAGCAGAGCATAAACTCCGCCCAAAAAATGACACATTTAATGCTTTTGAGACAAGAGAGCTTTGGCATTTAGTAGCCAACCTATACATAGATTTATTTATATACTATGAATCAATTCGACAAAAAACAAAATTTGTTGGCGTTGAACATTATGTGAATAATATACCGGGTAAGGTGTCACTGAATAGCAAAGAGAAGTTGAGAATTTTATACGAGTTCTTACTAGGCAATATAAAAAAAAGCGACATACCACTAATGGGCATCATTCGCGATAAAGCCATTAATTTAGGATTCACAATATCTCTTCTCGCGTGTCTTCACGATGATAAAAAACACAGGAAGCTATTTAAAAATATGCCAGGCAATCTCGGTATTACAAGCCAAGAAGTAAGTAAAAAATACTTGCTACTCTCCCACCCCTCTGGAGAACTCGCCCGATTCCTTAACAGTAAGGATACACAAGGAAAATAAAAAATATTTATCTCATATGAATAAACCTAATAGCAAAAAAACATTATAACAATGGGTATTTTAATCACACTCTTGCTTACACTAGCAATGTGCGGTGTAGCACTGCTTGCTAGAAAGTATTTTATATATATTTTCAGTTCATTTTTTATATTTTTTTCAGAGCTTGGTACTGGGTTCACAAGCTTCAACGCTTCTTTTGTTTTTAATCAAAACTTTGTTGATTTAGCAAGTCTAAAATTAATTGAATTTATTGTGGCCGCTAGTTATGCATGTTTGCTTTTCACCACCCCGATAAGAAAAAATAAAATACTCAATAGGGAGTACAAGTATGCAATTGCATTTCTTCTACTTCTCGTTTCACTATTAGCTATTGAATATTTTCTACATAAATCAATAAATATATCAGACTGGCGAAATGTTTTAGTAGGGATAATTATATTTCATATACTTGCACTTACACTTACAACTGAAGAATCAATAGTATCGTTTATAAAATTCCTCATTATCGCTATAAGCATTAGAGCTGCAATTGGATTAGGCGCTTATCTTATAGGTTTTGGCATTGACAGCCCTAGAGGCTATGTTCCTTTTTTCTGGGATAACAAACAAATGGAGGCTTTTGCTTACATAGCAATAATTCTATCTTCGTATATTGCGTCATACAATGACATTGACATTAAATTCAGGATAATAAAAAAACCTATTGCTACAGTTCTTCTCATAATATTAGTGTTAACAATACTTCTGTCTATACGTAGAAGTATCTGGATAATCGCCATACTGGGCATTTTGTCCACTCTACTTATTTCAAGAAGAATTAATATCAAACACTACGTTATGGGGGCTTTTGCGGCATTTGTCATAGGCATAGCCATATTATCAGCACCTCCACTTGAAGATCTCAGAAATCGACTAGCAGGTTATATAGTGAGTATGAACCTATTTGATGACAAAGTTTCCAAAAATATAGAAAATGATGTCCACATAGACAATATCGAAAAATATATACAAATAATATCAGACACTCCCAGTATTTCTTTATTCGGATACCGAGGGTACCCCGGTTCGGACTACACAAACCTACCAGAAATATACAGCGATAAGTACCCATTAGGCGTAGCCCATAATGGCATACTAAGGTCCATTTTTTTCTTTGGAATAGGAGGTTTAGCAATATTCTTTTTATTCGTTATTAATGCGTCCTTTAAATACTTCACATTAAAGAAGTTCAATGATAACTATTTGATGAAACATGTTGCCATCTCATCAATTTTATGGCTATTTTTAACTTTTTTGGCCTCATTATTTTATATCCCACCATTTTGGACTACATTTAAGGGAGTGTTTTATACTTTCATCTCTGTTTATATGATTCGAGCCGCGGTATATTATTATTCCGGAAATCACCCTAAAGTCGAAAACTCAGGTACAGGCACAACTGTTACAGGAAACAGATTAAATGACCGCATACTCAGATACAAAAAATGAATTTAATCCTAAGGTTTCAATTATTACCCCATCGTATAATCAAGGTAAATTTATAAAACGAACCATTGAAAGTGTACTTTCTCAAAGTTATTCTAATATTGAATACATAGTTATGGATGGCGGATCAACAGATGAAACTGTTAATATTCTAAAGTCCTATGGCGAAAAAATTATTTGGGTCTCTGAGAAAGACAATGGTCAAACCGATGCAATAAATAAAGGCATTAAAGTTTCAACAGGCGACATCATTGCATATCTAAACTCTGATGATGTTTACCTACCTAATACTATTTCTAAAATAGTTAACGAGTTTAATGAGTATAAAGATGTAGATTTTTTATACGGAGACTTTTGGGGTATAGATAAAAACGACAAAATACTGTCGAAAGTAAAAACAATCCCATTTGATAACAACATTCTAATTTATGATGCAAACTTCATCTGCCAACCCGCATCTTTTTATAGAAAACGTTTATTTGATACGATTGGCATATTTGACGATTCATTACATTTTCTCATGGATTATGAATTTTTTTTACGAGCAGCTAAGAGGCGATGCAAGATTCAACTGTACCCTGATTATTTATCTGCCATTAGATTTCATGATGACTGCAAAACTTTAAGCGATGGCGTACATCCGTGGGAAAAAGAAAAAGTTAAAATCAAGCAAGCCTATATAAGAAAAAAAGCAAACCACCCCTCTGCACTCAAAATTCTATCGCTTATATACCGCTTCAAAAGATACTTCTTATTGCTTTTAAGAGGCCGACTGGATGTTGCCAATCTGAAATTGGCATACAAATTAAGAAAAATTTAACATCATGTTGCTCTTTCTTGACAAAATTAGACACAATGCTGGCTTTAGTAAAATAATTTCCTTTTTTGGATACTTCTATCTAGCATTTTGGAACCATATATTTAATAAAGTTCCAAGTTATGCCTTCCGTAATTTTGTTGCAAAACATATTTATGGATTAAAATTAGGAAAGTCTTCTAATATTCATTTTGGCGTTACCCTACTCTCACCATGGAGGATAAAAATTGGAGATAACTGTAATGTACAAATGCATTGCCTGCTTGATGGCCGTGGCAACTTAATTATTCACAATAATGTAGATATCACTCTGGGCGTAAAAATATTTACCGAGCAACATAACATTAACTCCGCGAATTATGACACCGTAAAGAAAGAAGTCGTTCTCCATGATAATGTCGTAATCGGCTCCTACTCATTAATATTACCTGGCGTAACGGTTAGTGAAGGAGCAGTAATAGCAGCAGGAAGCGTTGTACCAAAAGATATTCCTGAATACGTTATGGCTGCAGGAAATCCAGCCATCGTTAAAAGTGACAGAAACAAAGAAATTAATTACAAGCTTAACTTCAGAAGACCATTCCACTAATCAAGCTGTAACAAATATGAAAAATCGCATTAAATTACTCAATATAAGCATAGACAACATCTCATTAGAAAGCTTATTAACTGAATATAAGTCAGGCGTTATCGTGACGCCCAATCTTGATCACATGGTATTATTACAAAAAAGTGAGGCAATGCTAAATGCTTACAATAGTGCTGATTACATAACAGTAGACAGTCAGATATTATTTTTAATTTTGAAACTATTAAGAAAACCAGTAAAAGAAAAAATATCAGGATCTGACTTCTTACCAGCTTACTGCCAATATCACAAAAATAATCCTAAAATAAAAATATTTTTACTGGGCGCTGCCCCTGGCGTTGCCGAAAAAGCTACTGAGAATATTAATAAAAAAATTGGTCGTAAAATAATAACAGGCTATCATTCACCATCAATGAACTTTGTTAATGATGACAATGAATGCAAACAGGTTATAGATATAATTAACAACAACTCTGCTAACGTCCTTGTTGTAGGTTTAGGTGCGCCTAAACAAGAATTATGGATAGAGAAACACAAAAATAAATTTACTAATGTACATTCATTTATGGCACTTGGTGCGACTATAGATTTTGAATCTGGGATGAAACCGAGATCGCCGAAATGGATGAGTACTTATGGCCTCGAGTGGTTATATCGCTTACTACAGGAGCCTGGCAGATTATGGAAGCGCTACTTGATTACAGACACACAGTTTTTCCTGTTAATACTAAAAGATTTATTAGGTCTATACAAAGCACCTTTTATGAAGAATAAATAATGCGAATACTGATCCTTGGCAATAAAACAAACGTTCTGGATGAAGGTGCTAAAAACGTAGCAACTAATTTATCCAAAGCCTTCGAAAAAAATTCTGATGTATTAACCATTCATCAACGAAAAGCGTGGCATTTAAATAACATTATAAAATCATTTCGCTTCAGCCCAGATATAGTTTTATCTATACACGGGCCCAGCATAAAAACCATTATAATTATATTTATATACAAAATCCTTTGTCGTTGTAAATCTGTAATAGTCGCAGCTCAACCACACGACAAAAAGATGATGTTGCGCTTTGCCTCACTATTTAAACCAGATTACTTATTTGCTCAGTCAAAATATTGGTTCGACAGGTTTAATAAATGCAATATAAAGACTCAGATGTTAGCAAACGGAGTAGATACAGATAAATTTACTGACATTAAAAACGATGAAGAATTAAAGTCAACATTATCAAGCCTTAATTTAAATGAAAACGATAAAATATTACTACATATAGGCCCCATTAATTACAATAGAAACCATGAGTTATTAATGGAGCTAGCCCAAAACACTGACTGGAAAATTATAATTATAGGCAGTACTACGGCACCGTTTAACGAAGCATTATTCAATAAAATTAAAGCCGCTGGCGTTATTGCGATTAATGAGTATTTCCCACATATAAATCAGCTGTATGCTATTTCTGACTATTATATTTTTCCGGTACTAAAGGAAGACGGCAGTATAGAGTTTCCGCTAACGGTACTAGAAGCTATGTCCAGTAATTGCCCGGTAATATCAACACGCTTTAAAGGAATTCCTGACTTTATCAAAGAAACCAGCTCATTTAGGTATTTTTCGACTTATGATGAAATTTTAAATATTTTAAATACCAACAAACCCACTGATAACAACCGAGCTATTGCACTAGATTTCAGTTGGAAAAAAATTGCAAAAACTATCGAAGATTCAATAAATTAACACGGAATACCATGGGAATCATAATATCAGTAATGGGAATCGACGGGTGTGGTAAAAGCACACTCTCAATACCACTAGCAGAAAACATTAGTTCATACGAAAAAAGCACCATCAACACATGGGCGACACTTAAACCGGTACTTCTAAAACCAGTTATTTTATTAACTAAATTTTTGTTTGTTAGGAAGCACAATAAATTTGATGATTATGACAAACACATTAAAGCAAAAAATGCCGGTGTAAATAAGCTAAAATTCACTCATAAAATCTATTTTATGGTGATGTTAATAGACTATATTCCACAAGCATTTTTTAAGGTAACCCTGCCTAAAATGCTTGGTAAATACGTCATTTGTGATCGCTATTACCATGATTTAATTATAGATTATGCTATAACTATCTCTTTAGATTCTAAAAAAATAAGCCCGTATATAAAAATTGCAGAGTTTTTCGTACCAAAACCGGATTTACAATATTATCTGCATGTAGAGTCTGAAACATCTCTCTCAAGAAAAGATGACATACCATCTATTGCGTATCTTGAGCAACGCAAGTCTTATTACGACTATTTAGCAGAGAAATTAGATATAAAAAAACTATCCGGCGAAGATACCGCAGATATAAATTGCCAACATATTATTAATGATTTAAAAAAGCGAAACTTACTATGATAAATAAAAGCATTCAATTAATGAAGCAAATTGGTACACCACTTAGTGATCCCGCAGAAGCTGCTGTAGAAAATAAAGAGCTTTATACGTTTGCATTTAAAAATAACATAGAACTTTTATATCTCAGTAAATTAAAAGAGATGGGTAAACTAAATGAATTAGAAGATGAGTACAACATGCTTAAAAGAAGGGAGCACGATACTCTTAAAACAATAAACAGATTAGCAACTGTTCTTGACAAGCACAATATTGAACATGCCTTTACAAAAACATTGCGTCCATATTCTGGAACACCAAATGACATAGATTGCCTCTACCTCGGCTCACTCGACGATTATGAAAAAGCAGGCGATATAATGCAAACCGAGGACTACAGGTTAACTGCGCCCAATGATATGCAGTATGAGTTCTTTGATGAACTCGCCGATGATGAATTTAGCGAGCTAAAATCCGGTGGGCGTTTTTATATCGACTTTTATCGTGAATTAGCTGCTGACCACATGCCCTATATGGATAGCGGCATACTTATAAATCAGCGAATTGATGCTGCAATTGAAGGTTATGATGAACCTGTAAAGGTATTTAAAAAAGAACATGAAATGATCATTTTAAGTTTGCACTCTATTGTTATGCATAGAATTATCCCCTTAGAAGTGATCTACACCTATTCTTATTATCTAGCAGAAATGAACGATGATGAAATCATTAGTTTATGGAATGAAACCAAAGCCAATCATGCAGAAATTGCAATGCGGACTGTTTTAACTACAATGAACATCCTCTATAGTGAGGCGTTCAATTCCATACCAGACAAGCTACAACTGCTTTTATCATTATCCGGCATACATAAATCGGAGGCCAAAAACTTTGTCAACTCTGATCACCATATGCCGCATATCGTTAACCTCTCAACATTCGTGACATCAGTATTTGGTCTACTAAGAGGTAAGAGATCTAGACAAGGATTTATAAAAGAGTTATTTCATATGCTCAACCCGGTATTTGCCGTTGAAGTGATATACCATATGATTAGTAAAAAGTATGCCATCAAACACTCTGAGCATGTTTAATTATCCAAAATGAAAAACATACTTTATGCGTTTAAAGATTTCGATGAAAAAGGTGGTGCAGAAAAAAATTTAATAGAAGTTGCAGAACACGCATCACTTAACAATAAAATCAGTTTCATAATTAGCAGTGGCCAAAATTCTGAAAAATTAGTCGCGTTAGGCACAGTCTTCACATTCCCGAGCAAAGGCAATAAGCTCTTATTTATACTAGACATTATTTTTCTATTTTACATCGTTTTATTTTATAGAATAAATATTATTCATTCTCATCATCGATATCCTTCATTTATAGCATCCTTAATAAAACCGGTTACATCATTCAAGCTTCTAACAACCGTGCACAATGTCTTTCCAGATAAAGAGAGTTTTAGTAACTGGGGGGATCATGCTATTGCTGTAAGCAAGAGCGTATACAACTGGGTAATAGCAAGTGGTAAATACTGTAAAAATGATGTCACAGTTGTTTATAACGGCATCACCACACCTGATTCTTACCAGGAAGTTGACTATAAGTCGCTTAAAAACGAAATCAGTTATGACTACCAATTAACGTACCTATGTAGCGTTGGTAGACTGTCAGAACAAAAAAATTACACTCTATTATTCCAGTTATTAGCTGAACTAAAGCGCACTGATTGGCGATTACTACTAGTTGGGGATGGTGAACAAAGAGAACAACTTACCAAGCAAGCAAGTTCACTTGACATAGATAATAATATAATTTTTCTTGGCCAACGTGATGATGTAGACAAAATAATGCAACTCTCAGATATATTCGTTTTATCATCTAAATGGGAAGGATTTCCATATGTAGTAATTGAAGCACTATCAAATGGTTTACCTGTAATTAGCACAGATGTCGGTGGTATACATGAAGCTATTACTAATGGTGATACAGGTTATCTATTCAATATCGATGATGACAACAATAACTACATATACACATTAGAAAAATTAATATCTGATAGTTCTCTACGAGATAAAATGTCAGTAAAATGCAAAAAAATGTTCATTGACAACTTCATCATTAGTAAGATGTTCGAAAGCACAGATGAAATATATTCAAAATTATAGTACTTGATACTTCACAATATATTTTATGATGAAGTCACGTAATAGCTTGAATGTTATTTTAATATACGGCGTTATCTTTATACTTTCGTGCCTGACATTCTTTTCTGACACCTACTTAAATGCATATAACATTAACAGTGACAACCTGATTAATTTTTCTACTGTTGAAACAAATCTATCAATTGACGATATCAAAATAGATCAGGGTTATCTTTCAATATCTTCGCGCAATCCAATTAATTATTCACATTATTCATATATCACCATTGTTGATGAGTCTAAAGACTTTATCAACTTAACAACACATATTAAATCTAAAGATATTAAACACGGGGAAAAATTTTGGGAAACAGCGAGAATATCGTTACATTTTTTTGATTTAAACAAAAATGTTATTCCGAATTTAAACAATACCGCAAAATATGTGTATAAAGATACATCGTGGTCACTTATAAATCACACTTATAGAATCCCTGATTTTGCAATTCATGCAAAAACCAGCTTAGAATTTTTAAATGCCACTGGCACTTTAACGGTAAAAAATATTGAAATATTTTACGCAGAAGAATCAATAATCTACAAAAGCGCTAGGTACACTTTACTAATATTATGGTTTTTTCTACTCTTGATTATTGCAAAAAAATTAAGCACTGCAATCAAAAAAATATATCTTAAAATAATTTTTTTACTAATTTTTAGTTTTATAGTAATTGGTGTGACACTACCGCAAGATTTCAAATTAATATTAATAAATACTTTATCTAATAGTTATGTAAACTTCTACCATGACAACATAGAATACATCTTATTTAATTATTTAAGTAGCCCTATGAAAGCGGCCCATTTTATCGCTTTTACTCTTATAAGTTACATAGCATTTATCACGTTTACCAAGCTACATAAAATTAGTACTATAATAATAAATCTAATCGTTTTTTCTCTAATCACAGAAATCATTCAATTGCTAGTTCTTGAGAGAACACCACAACTAAATGACATAATAATTGATTGTGCTGGAGTTTTCACTGGCTTAATATTTTTTTACTTACATCGAAAAGTATTTGTTCGACAACATAAAACAGCATAAATATAGTTTATAACACTTCTCTCATGCTGAGATACCTTTCAAGTAAGGCATACTGATCTTCCAGGGAACCACTGTTAATTACCAAGTCAGACTCTATTTTTTGACTTTCAACAAACTCATCGTGCATTGGTTTTACTGTTGATAAGTATTGTTCAATTATTGAATTTAAATCTCTACCACGCTCTAATACATCTCGTTTTATGCGTCTGATCAGACGAATATCAGGCTCTATATCGACAAAAATACGCACATCGAACGATTGCCTTAATTTTTCATCACTAAATATCAGTATGCCTTCAACAATAATAATCGCAGCAGGATTGATTATCTGAAAATCATCTTTTCGAGAATGAGATTTAAAACAATAGGTTGGCACCTGAATTTTTTTATTGTTTTTTAACTGTTGTACATGTTGCTGAAGCAAACTCAACTCAAGGCTCTCGGGATGGTCAAAATTATGTGCTTGAATTTCTTCAGCGGTTAGATGGCTCTGATTTTTGTAATATGAATCTTGTGAAATATACACAGCCCTATCATTCAACGACTTATGTAATTTTGTTGCAATTGTAGTCTTTCCTGAACAGGTACCACCACATATACCAATTATAATATTTTTATTTTTCATATATAATTTCTAACACCGAAAGTAACCACTAATGCAATCGAATAATATTCATAACACCCGTCAAATTTTTAGCGCCCTTTCCTGATTTTTCCGTTCCATTATTCATTGATAGTGGATTTACTGATAGTACATTACCGTTATAATCCAAAGTTTCAACAAGTATATTTTTTTCTAAATTTTTATACGATAAAACGAGATTACATGAAGACTTTGAAAACGCACCTGCTTCAGGGTGAAAAAATGGATTACTACACTTTCCATTGTTTCCAACAACACATGAACGATACCCGTTATTCACTTTAATAATATCTGTGTTTTCATTTTTACCTTTACCAATCGCTCTAATTAGAAAATTATTACTTTTATTTATTGGCTTATTATCTAGCGATGAAACACTTACCGTGCAAAATTGATCCGCCCCACTAGCACCTATTATCTGTAAGCCAGAAAACTTAATACTTTCTTTCATATCACCAATCATAATTGATGTGGTTGGCGTACTTATCATTATTGCTCGCTGATTATCAGCTAAATAGTTTATATCAATGATTTGCTCGTCATCGTTAGATTTAGCCGTATTTTCAGCTTTAAGTTCTTTATTATGCTTTGATAAATTTTCTGTATGTAACAGTGATATTTTATTATTCAAATATAGTCCTTTACTAAAAATCGATGTTTTTTTAGCTCTTCGTTCAATTTCAGAGAGTGAATTAAAATTATCTCTAATAGAAGCCCCACTTAGCAACGCAGCCCTTCTCATCTTTTCATTCACAGCTATGGTTATACTCTTAATATCACCCGACAAATTAGTGTTCTTAAAAATGTCAGCGGCTACCGGCAATAATATTTCTGATCGTGTATCACCAAGTATGTTATACCAGCCAGTCAGCTGGTTCGGCTGCATACGCTTCCGAGAATCAGTACCGCTACCACCAGCGTTATAGTCGAACACCATAATCGCATCTATATCTTGATAAGCACCAAATGCAGCACCTAAAACAAAGCCTTCCTGTGCATATTCGTTAGCAAGGTTCATCCCATATTCACTGATTGTAAATGGTTTTCCTAGATTACGGTTACTAGCAATCGTATTCAATATGCTTTTATCAAGATGATCAACCATTGATATGTTTTTCATATGCCATTGCTGTGGATTATTTCTATTTATATTCGGATGATCCCAATAATAATGCACATCAATATAATCCATTTCATCATTCATGATCTTGTTACCCAACAATCCTCCGTAATTTGCCTGCACACCACTAATTGGAATCGAAATTTGTAGTTCATCTTTTAGATACGTTTTCATATCAGAATAATACCTAGTTTCTATATCCACTAAAAACTGAATGTAATCCAGTTCTTTTTTTCTACTTTCAGGACAAGTGTTAACAAGACCCTGTACTGGCCTAGATGCTTTCTCAAATTTCGAAATATTAGCATCTATTGCATAATTAGCGCTTGTAAATTTTATTCTGTCAATCCACAATTCTCCAGGGTTTGAATCAGCCAGTACCGGCAAGATCGTTAAACGAGCATTTATACTACTTATGATAGATTTAAAACAAATTCTATAATCACGATACTCACGATCTAGCTGTATCACTTGTTTGTATCTATTTGCCTGGATTGATTTACCATTATCCTCTACATTAACGCTTATTTGAATTTTTCTTGGTGGATTTGATTTAGCCCTAATAGTCACACTATAACTATCGCCCTCAACAACCTGATGACCGGCCTGTGTTATGAACATATACCAATATTTATGAGGTATATGATTAACATTAACGTTTAGTTCATGATCTTCCGTTACTTTCCAGCCTCCCCATTTTGCAAAACCGTCTAAAGGCCACTGAGTCAATTTCCAATCAGCAGGTAAGTTTCCCCTGGTTTTATTAAAAAACCCGTTTATTAGCATATTTTCACGCCTACCAGGTATATCCTTTTGATACCAGGCAACGTTTAAATTATCAATGTTTTCGTATTTATTGAATAACCACTGCTCCCACAAAACATCAAGTTCTTTTGCATAAACTGGTGGAAGACGTTTGTTATTTTCTAAAAATATTTCAATTAAAGAATTTTCATTAGCAATTTCTACCATTGCTAAAACGGGGTCATTTTTAAAGTATTTCAAAATTTTTTTAAAATATGTTTTTTGAAGAGCAATCATTTCTTTGTTAAACAAATCAAGCGGTTTACTATAGGCAGGCATTTTAATAGCATCAGTATACTTCTCTGTTAGCAAGTCAGAGTCTGGTACACACTTATTTACTTCTTTTATTAATATACAATCTTTGTTAGAGTCAAAGGTATATCCTAGCTTAAGCGTCAAATCCACATAAATGCCATGTTGTTTTAATAATCGAACCAACATCTTTAACGATTCGAGATTTTTAGTATTTAGTACAGGGTATGATTCATTGCTATCTTCAAAAATACTCAAATATAATTTTTTTGGCAACATATCAATTGCGTGTAATCGAACTAAATTAAATCCAAGTTTTTTTAAACGTATTACGAGCCTTTTTGCATCTTCATTTGTTTCTGGAAACGTCATAGGCGGAGATAAATTTATACCCCAAAATCTTATTCGTTTATCATCAGCAGTACCTGGTTTCAAATCTAAACCGACTGTATAAAAATGGCCGTCTTTTGCATGAATTGCTTTTTCTGGTGTAATAGCTTCACTAAATTTACTTGAAACAATAGTAGACATGTTATCTTGATTAACATGAGAAATTTCATTTTTAGCATGTGCTGATAATGAAATTGTTGTGATTAAAAGAAAGTAAAGAGCTTTAACTACTGGTATTAAAAAAATATCTTTCAAAGAAATTACCATTTTATAAATACACGAATCAGCCGTACAGCATCATTTTTAGTTAAACAACCAAGAACAATAGCTATTAGCATTTGCACAATACCAAACAATAGTGCACCAAACGGTGTATAAAAATCTGTATTTATAAACCAGTTATTATATAGAAAATACAGTGCAAAACTAACTACACTATGCACAATTAACGGGCGTAACAATAATTTGTATATATTGACTTTAAAAATTACACTACAAATTTTATAGATCATTCCAAGATTAAGCAGGCTGACCAAAAACAATGTAGCCGCTGCCCCATCCAAACCATAAACTTTAACCAATGGATATATCAACACTAAAACACATATAAGACGTAATACTGCATACCTGGAAATTATCCATGGTGCGTTTAAGCTCATTGCACAATAGAATGGCAAGTTATTTAAAGAACGAAAAAAGTAACTCAGTGATACAAATAAAATAATGGATTTTGCTGCCTCAGAGAATACATCATCAATCCAAATAGCCAGTAAGCTGTGCCCCTCTAGCACCACCATTAAAGTAACTGGTGTAATAAGAAACAGTTGTATTGACATCACCGACAACAAAATTGAAAGAATTTTAGGAATTCTTGTATCTTGATCCATACCAGAAAAAGCGGGATAAAACACTTGGATAATACGAGTGAAAATTGATGAAGCAGCGTCGCCTGCCCTTGTTGTAACATCATAAAAAGCTACATTGCTGACAGATATAACACTGCCTAAAACAAATTGAGGTATTCGATTACTAAATGCACCACAGAATTGTGTGGCAAATATATGTTTCGTAAAATGCAACAGTTGCGAAAGTATACCTTTATATCCACCTCGTATGAATCGCAAAGGAATAACCAGTTGCATCCAGATTATATTCACTATTAAACCGACAGCCAAACCCAGAAAGGAGGCTACCATCACAGCGACTATGCCGCCGCCAGTTTCAAGCGCATAAACTATAAACAATGCAGAAAGTGTGACACGTGCTATGCGACTAATATTTGGTATATCAAAACGTTGGCAGCCTAGCGCGCAACCTCGGTAAAACTCAGCAATCATTTGCAAAAAGAAAACACCAGCTGCGATGTACAAAGCAGTTACTGTTTCAGCACGCAAGTGTTCTGGAATTTCTAAAACATCATAACTTAGCCAAGGCGCAATTGTTGCTATAATGGCACTTCCAACAATTCCAGCGAATAAAAATACACATAACGACACCCACATTACACGCATTGCCTGATCGATATCAGTTTCTAGATTTTCAGCCACATGTTTTATAATGGCCTCTGAAATACCAAAATTAAGTATATTCATATACCCAGTAGTTAATTGTACTAATACAATAACACCAAAAGCTGCCGCACCTAACTTATCTATCATTATTGGCGTTAACATAAGAAAAATTAACGTCGGCAATAACAAACCAAGGATGTTTAAAATCGCATCTTTCTTAAAATTTTTAATATTCATATTCTATAATTGCACTCCTATTTGGAGTACTTTTTATTTATCACTTAATAATGGCCATAAACTTTAATATTAATTATCTAATATTCAAAATATAAGATAATGTATCTTTGAGATCCAGTATCCACATGTTATATCCTTTATTACTAAGATGTATCCCATCTTGCATAACGTATTCCTGTTTAATACTGCTATCTTCATTCAAAAATTTTTCCCCCGTATTAAGAAAGTAACAATTTACTCTCGACACACAATGCGCTTCCATAATTTTATTTAATGCATGAATTCTATTATTCCATACATCATTTCTTACATTTTCATTAATTGGAAAAATCGCACTAAATAATAGCGGGGTATCTGTAGGTAGTAGTGAAATAATTTTTTTGTAGTTATGTATTATTTGTTTATTTTCTCTTAACTTAAGATCATTAACTCCGATAGCAAGGACAATCGCTGCAGATGATTGCACAGACCGGTACAGGGCTACCCTATTTAGGACACCTACCGTTGTATCACTACCTATACCGAAATTTACTGACTTTGGAGTGACTGCGCTTGTGACTAATGATTGAGTGATACTATCGCCAATAAATAATATTGCTTTATCTGGTACATTCTCATCCATCTGCAAATGAAAACGAAGCATTTCTTTGTAATGACTGGTGGAATCAGGGTCTTGTGATAGCACACCAAATTTAACTAATAACCTGTAGGAAGATTCAGGATAAATTAAAAAACATGCTATTGATAACTGCAATATAATCAAATAAATAATTAATACTTTATTTTGAACATGCTTCATTGGTGATGAATTTTGTACTTAGGTGGCAATAAACTAACAAACTTTTTTGTAAATAAGATTGCCCCTTGAGAATTCAGATGAGTACTATCGACAAAATAATTGTCAGTTATCTCAACTTGCTCATATAAATTAACAAACAAAAATGCATTTTTTTGTGAAATGTCTTTAAGTATACTCCAGTGTTGTGTAATTAAGTCTGCATTGTCACTAATTGCAGCTTTTCTGACTGGTGATTGCACCATTATCAGCTGAGTATTTTTATCTTTTAGATATACGGCCAAACTCTCTAAGGCCTCATATTCTATAGCATCAATTCGTGACGGTATTATTTTGCTTTCCCATCTTATTTTATCTATATCTACCTTATCAATATTTAAGGCCACACCACCCCATCTATCAAATTTAACTGACTCATAGCTCTCGTTGTTTGTACGCCTTTCTTTAATATGTGCTGATGACTTGATTAGATAAAATGGATCAAAGTATTTCATATACAAATAAAATTCATCATTCCCATCTAGATAGTTAACCACTTCTTCAGCATCAAAGAAATTGTACTTTCTGTTAGCCTTATAAAAGTCCATCGCACCTGTAACATTAATTATAACTTTAGGGTTATAGCGATCGACTAAGGTTTTAATTAAATATGAAAACTGCTGTGCAGAAAGCCCCCATGAAGAAAAATTTCTGTAACTCATTCCAGTCGCGTTTATCATTACTTCAGATGACAGGTTATTGAGTGTCATCGACGAACCCACTGCTATTATTTCAATGGTTTCAGGCAGTATATCATTATGGAAATACCTCAGCTTTTCATCAAATGATACTCTACCGGTAACAGGTGCAGCCGCTAAGCTACCATCCTTATGAAGCACCAAACCTGCCATTAACGTAAGTGCTGCTATTGATAGACTCAACGTAAGAAAAGCAAGTACGTATTGTTTATGCTCTAGTTTATTTTTCATAGTTTTTTATAAACTTAAAATTGAAAATATAAAAACTCAGATACTTTCATCATGCTAAACAAACTTAATATCGCTGTGAATGCAATGATCAACACCCAGCTCAAACTAGGTTTCCATAATAAATATTTACATTGCACTGCCATAATTTCACCTTTATAAATTTCAAATGCTGGCTTATAACGCGCCATGACTTGTTGCGTATTTGGAAAACACCAAACCACAAATAACAATGCTACCGACCAAAGAATCGCATTTTTATCCAAGCCTACTCTCCCTAGTCCAACTTGGGCACCATTGTCTAGTAAAAGTTGCCCGACTGGCCCAAGCACCTGCAACCATGTTGGGCTTAATACAACACCATTTAAACCACACATACCAGACAGTATTATTAATGCCGCATCCAGACTTTCCGCCCTAAAAAACACCCAGGAAACAACCACCGCTAAAAAAGTAATTATTCGAGAAAACGACTTATAACAGGTATTATCAGCATTTAAACCCAAGCCACTATAGAATGAACGCCAAAGATGATTCACTACCAGATAACAGCCATGTAAAGCTCCCCATATTATGAATGTCCAACCAGCCCCGTGCCACAAACCACCAAGTAACATAGTAGCCATAAGGTTACTGTATCGACGCACCACACCACGGTGGCTTCCACCTAGCGCAAAATAAACATAGTCACGTAAAAATCTTGATAAAGTCATATGCCATCTTCGCCAAAAATCTATAATACTATTAGCCTTATAGGGCGAATTAAAGTTAAGTGGTAAACGAATGCCAAACAAACGCGCTATACCAATTGCCATGTCGGCATAACCTGAAAAGTCAAAATAGAGCTGGAAGGTATAAGCCATAGCCCCACTCCATGCTTCGACAAAAGCAACAGATACACCTGTATCTGCTGCTGCAAAAACTGGATTAGCATATTGTGCAATACCATCTGCTAACACGACTTTTTTGAACAAGCCAATGAAAAAAATAGTTAAACCAATTGAGACATTCTTGAAATCGAAACGATAAATAATATCCCTAGTAAACTGGGGCAACATTTCTTTATGGTGGACAATAGGGCCAGCAATTAATTGCGGAAAAAATGTTACGAATAGACAATATTGCAAAAAGTTATATTCTTTAGTTTCACCTCTGTATGTATCAACCAAATAAGCAATTTGTTGAAAGGTGAAGAATGACAGCGCTAGTGGTAAAATAATTGGCGCCACATATATATCGGCACCGGCAATTGTATTAATATTCTCGATAAAAAAATTAGTGTATTTATAATATCCTAGTATCGCTAAGTTTATTGATATAGAGAGAACCAATAGTTTTTTTTTATTTAGTATTACAAGAGATGATTCACTTGCAAGTACGATGCCTGCAGAGAAATTAAATAAAATAGACCCAATGATTAATCCGAGATATGCTGGATTCCACCAGCCGTAGAAAAAAAGAGAGGCAGCTACCAGCCATGATATAGCTACTCTATAATGGCCAAGTCCACCAATTTTAAAAAAAACAAGTAGAGTTACTGGTAGAAATAAGAATATAAAATAATATGAATTAAAGAGCATGAATAATATACTAAATTAATGAGCAGAGGAGAGTTTAATTATAGGCATCTTAGAAAAATTTTTATTTCCCGCTTAAAAGAAACAATATTTATTAGCTCAAACCGGTTCATTTCATAAACATAACAAAAATTTTAAACGCTATTACACTAGTAGCGGATTACATGCGCACATCATCATTAGTTAATTCAATATAAGAATAATTATTTTTATTACTTAGCACAAATTTCTTATCATTATTATTGTCGAAATTTATCAAAGTTATCTAGAAACCATGTGTAGGTAGCGGTTATACCAACTTTCAATGTTATTTTAGCTTGCCAACCAGTAGCATTTAACTTTGATACGTTTAGTAATTTTCTTGGTGCCCCATCTGGCTTATCAACATTAAATTTCAACTTACCATCAAAACCAACTACTTCCTTTACACATTCTGCAAGCTCTCTTATGCTTACATCTTTACCGATACCTACATTTATGAACTCTTCACCGTCATAGTTATTCATCAAATATACTGACGCATCTGCCATATCATCAACATGCAAAAACTCCCTCTTGGGAGTCCCAGTACCCCAGACTTCAACTTCAGGCATATTTTTTATTTTTGCATCATGAAATTTTCTAATCAATGCAGGGAGTACATGTGAGTTTTCGAGATTGAAATTATCCCCCGGACCATATAAATTAGTGGGCATAAGGGATATAGCATTAAAACCATATTGTTTTTTATATGCTTGGCACATTTTAATACCAGCAATTTTAGCAACTGCATACCATTCATTTGTGGGTTCTAGCTCACCCGTTAGCAAATGTTCTTCTTTCATAGGTTGCGGAGAAAATTTTGGATAGATGCAGGACGAACCAAGAAATACTAATTTTTTTGCATTATTTCTATATGCAGCATCTATTATATTTGTTTGAATCTGAAGATTAATTCTTATAAATTCAGCAGGATAAATATTATTTGCATGTATACCACCCACTTTTGCTGCAGCCAAAAAGATATAGTCAGGTTTTTCTATTTCAAAAAAATCATTTACTGCAGCTTGATTAGTAAGATCCAGCTCTTTACTAGTACGCAGTAACAAATCAATGTAGCCATTAGTTTTTAAGTTTCTAACTAAGGCGCTTCCTACTAAGCCCCTATGACCACAAATATAAATTTTATCTTTTTTTTTCATGTTTATATAATTGCTAACCCGTAACACTCACATTATTATTTAATAGCATACTAAATGCTGCAGTAACAATTCTTTCCTATTAAATGCCTTAACTATGTTTTGATTAAAATCACTCAAAGTATCGATTTGTTCTAAAACCTTCTTTCTCACATAAAGCATCACGTTTCGCAAGCATCAAATCATGCTCAACCATTTCTGTAACCATTTCTTCAAGGGTTATCTTTGGCACCCAACCTAATTTTTCTTTAGCTTTTGTAGGGTCGCCTAGTAAAGTCTCAACTTCCGTTGGTCTAAAGTATCTTGGATCAACTTCTACAAGACAATTCCCTGTGGCTTTATCATATCCTTTTTCATCTACTCCCTCACCTTTCCATTCAATTTCTATGCCTACAGCTTTGGCTGCTTTATTAACGAAATCTCTCACCGAGTATTGCACACCAGTAGCAATGACAAAATCTTCCGGCTGCTCTTGTTGTAGCATTAACCACTGCATTTCCACATAATCTTTTGCATGCCCCCAGTCACGTTTCGCACTTAAATTACCTAGGAATAGCTTATCTTGTAGTTTAAGTTTAATTCTTGCAAAAGCTCGCGTAATCTTTCTCGTAACAAAAGTTTCACCGCGAATAGGTGATTCATGATTAAATAAAATTCCGTTGCAGGCATACAAACCATATGCTTCTCTGTAATTGATAGTAATCCAATATGCATATAATTTTGCAACTGCATATGGGGATCGTGGATAGAACGGCGTTTTTTCAGTCTGAGGTATTTCTTGCACCTCACCGTACAATTCAGATGTTGATGCTTGATAATATCTTGTTTTCTTTTCAAGGCCTGAAATTCGAATTGCATCGAGTATTCTAAGCGCACCAGTACCAACAGTGTCAGCGGTATACTCAGGGCTCTCAAATGAAACGGCTACGTGACTTTGCGCTGCAAGATTATATATTTCATCTGGCTGTATTTGCTGAATAATTCGAACGAGATTCATTGAGTCGGTCAAATCTCCATAATGAAGAGTAAACTTTTGTTCTTTTTCATGCGGATCCTGATAAAGGTGATCTATACGATCCGTATTAAAAGACGATGCCCGTCGCTTAATACCATGCACCTCATAACCCTTATTTAAGAGGAACTCTGCAAGATAAGCGCCATCTTGCCCTGTGACACCAGTAATTAATGCAACTTTAGTCATATTTGTATAACCTTTTTATTTTCTAATAATCTGTCACTCAATTATAGTCGGTCATTTATTAAAGAGAGGGAATATTTGTAATTGCTTTCGTAGCAATGTCATCGTCGCTATAAGACCTAATAACGCTATTTAATTGTAGCCATGGTATTTTTTATACCAATTTACAAACTTTAATATACCTACGTTTAAGGGCGTAGAAGGTTCGAAACCTACCGCATTTATCAGAGCATCTATATTGGCATATGTTGCTACAACATCACCATTTTGCATACCCATCATGTTTTTTTCAGCTTTTTTACCGACTATGTCTTCTATAGTTTCAATAAAATGCATGAGTGGCACTACATCATTATTTCCAATGTTATACACTCTGTATGGCGCATAAGATGTTGCTGGATCTGATAAATTATTATCATAGTCAGGATTGGGCTCCGCAGTTTTATCTAATACCCTCACAACGCCTTCTACGATATCATCAATATAGGTAAAATCACGCTTCATTTTACCTTCGTTGAACACATTTATCGGCTCATTACGTAAAATTGCACCTGTAAACAGTGATGGCGACATATCAGGTCGGCCCCATGGCCCGTACACAGTGAAAAATCGTAATCCAGTTGTTGGTATATTATACAGATGACTGTATGTGTGAGCCATTAACTCATTTGATTTCTTAGTTGCTGCATATAAACTCACTTGATGATCAACGTTATCATGTACACTAAAGGGCATATTTGTGTTTGCGCCGTATACGCTTGAGCTACTCGCATAAACTAAATGTTCTACTTTTGTTTGACGACAACCTTCTAAAATATTTACAAATCCAACCAAGTTGCTATCAACATAAGCGTGTGGATTTTCTAATGAATATCGCACACCAGCTTGTGCAGCAGAGTTAAATACTCTTTGAAATTGATGCTTCTCAAATAACTCTTTTACAGCATCTCGATCTGAAATATCCATTTTAAAAAATGTAAAAGATTCGAATTTTTCTATCAATTTAAGCCGATCAAGCTTTAGTTTTACATCATAATAATCATTTAGATTATCAATGCCCACCACTTCATCTCCCCTTTCTAGGAGAGCTTTGGCAACACTCATGCCTATAAAGCCTGCTGCGCCAGTAACTAATATTTTCATTTAATTATTACCAAAATCATATTTGCACTACCACCTCTAATGGCTAATAATTTGTTAATCTGAACCCAGTATTGCAACAATTCCAATGGCATAATCAAAACACACGATATACTAGCGCCCGACACAGTAGTACTTAAAACCTTTTTGTTCCATTGCATCCTTTTCATACACATTACGAAGGTCGATGAATATTTTCCCTTTCATTAATCGTTTAACTTTTTCAAAGTCTAATGCGCGATACTGATTCCATTCCGTCATCAGTACTACTACATCGGCATTTTCGAACGTTTCATATACCGTATCGCAATATCGAATGCCAGCAGGCAATAGGTGCTTAGCCTCTTCCATGCCTTCAGGATCATGAGCTTGAATAATTGCTCCTTTATCAAACATTGCAGGCAGTATTGCTAAAGATGGCGAGTCACGCATATCGTCTGTTTCCGGTTTAAACGTAAGCCCTAATACAGCAATTGTTTTATCAGCTTCAGAACCACCTAACGCTTCACGAATTTTAGACACCATTCTGGCCTTTTGCGAGGCATTAACTTCAACGACCGACTCTACGATTCTGCATGATGCCCCATACTCTTGTGCAATACGAATTAATGCCAGTGTATCTTTAGGAAAGCAAGAGCCGCCATATCCTGGGCCAGCATGTAGAAATTTTTTACCAATGCGTCTATCGAGTCCCATACCTTTAGCTATAGAATGCACATCGGCACCTACTTTTTCACACAGTTGTGACATTTCGTTAATAAAACTTATTTTCGTTGCAAGAAATGCATTTGCGGCATATTTAATTAATTCTGCACTTTCGAGATCAGTTACATGAATGGGCGCCTCTATTAAATTTAATGGCCTATATAGTTCACGAAGGAGTGCTTCAGCACGTTCAGACTCAACACCTAGCACCACTCTATCTGGATGCATAAAGTCATCAAGTGCAGAACCTTCTCTTAGAAATTCAGGGTTTGAGGCAACGTCAAAATCAGCGACTGGATTTGCCTTACTGATAACTCGGTGCACTTGTCTCGCCGTGCCCACAGGAACAGTAGACTTATCAACAATAACAGTATAACCCTTAAGATAAGCGGCTAATTCTTCAGCTGCAGCATATACATATTGTAAGTCTGCATGTCCATCACCACGTCTTGTCGGCGTACCTACAGCAATAAAAACTAAGTCTGCCTCTCCAACTTTTTCTTTTAATTCACTAGAAAATGATAACCTACCAGCTTTAATATTTTTAGCTACAAAATCATCTAATCCAGGTTCATAGATAGGAATTTTGCCATTCAAAAGTAAATTTATTCTATTTTCATCTTTATCTATACAAGAGACATCCGCACCAAATTCTGCGAAACACGCACCGGACACAAGTCCAACATAACCAGCTCCTATCATTACAACTTTCATAATTTCTCTCTAGCTTTAATACTTAAAAAATACATTACCCATGAACAACATTTTCATGCTTACCACGATATATACCGCGAGTATCGATTATGAGTTTTGCGTTATCTCTTATCATCTCATAGTTAAAATCAACATGATCAGTTCCTATAACAACACAGTCATATTTTTTGACATTTTCAGCCGTTGCTTCAACACTTGATAAATCAAAGCTGTATCGACGCATTTTTGGAAATACCGGGACATATGGATCTGAATAATGTATTTGAGCACCACAATCTTGAATAAGCTGCATAATTTCAACGGAGGGTGATTCACGCATATCATCAATATTCTTTTTATAGGCGATTCCTAACATAAGTATTTGACTACCATTAATTGCTTTTTTCTGGCTATTTAAGCCAGTGACAATTTTATTCAAGACGTATTCAGGCATTGAGCTGTTAACTTCACCTGCCAACTCAATAAATCTAGTGTTAATGCCATATTCACGTGCCTTCCACGTTAGATAGAATGGGTCAATCGGAATACAATGCCCTCCTAATCCAGGCCCTGGATAATAAGGAACAAAGCCAAATGGTTTGGTCGCAGCAGCATCGATAACCTCATAGATGTCTATATCCATCTTATCAGCGACAATCTTCATTTCATTGACTAGCCCAATATTTACAGCCCGGTGAATATTTTCCAACAATTTTGCCATCTCAGCAGCCCGAGTTGAACTGACAGCAACCACTTCATCAATGACATGGCTATATAATGCGATACCTACCTCACGACATGACTCTGTATCACCACCACATACTTTAGGGATAGTTTGTGTATTAAAATCTGGATTACCAGGGTCTTCACGTTCTGGAGAATACACCAGGAAAACATCGTCGCCGACACACAAACCTGTACCTTCAATTCGAGGCTTTAATTCCTCATCTGTTGTGCCAGGATAAGTCGTACTCTCTAACGATACGACATGACCTTTTCTTAGATAAGGCAAAAGACTATCCATCGTATTAAGTACATAACTTAAATCTGGCTCGCGATGAAGGTCAAGTGGAGTTGGCACACAAAGTATGAGTGCATCCGCTTCTGTAGCACGTGAAAAATCTACAATAGCTTCAAAATCATTTTTTACAGCTGCCTTTATATCACTATCGGGAATATGTTTTATATATGTTTTTCCTGAAGATATTTTATCGATTTTAGATTGATCAATATCAAAACCAAGTACTTTGTATCCAGCTTCGGCGTATCGTAGTGCGAGAGGAATGCCGACATAACCCAAACCAACGATACCGATTACTGCCGACTTATCTGATAATTTATTAATTAATTCTTGTTTCATATTTTATATGTACTTACACGTTAGTTTAAAATTAATTTATGCTTGCAAACTTGCGCATAAATTTATTAAACCTTGTTTTAATTCAACCTTAGGTTTCCACTGAAGCATCAAAATTGCTTTATCAATTACTGCATAGGACTCTTTGATATCACCCTGCCTGGGGGCATCGTATATCACATCAAACTCAGTGTTATAAATTTCACATAACACTCTAAGTAAATTATTCAAGGTAATTTTCTTTGATGTCGCCACATTAAAATATTGTCCAGCAACCCCTTTCGTAGTTATCGCTTTTATATTAGCTTCAACCACATCATCGATGTAGACAAAATCACGAACCTGTTCACCATCACCAAAAATTGTTGGTACTTTTTTATTCTTTAGCTTATCAGTAAAAATAGAAATTACACCTGAATATGGTGATGAAGGATCTTGTTTTGGGCCATATACATTAAAGTATCGAAGACAAACTGTTTCAAGCCCATAGAGTTTTGTATACAAACCACAGGCAAACTCTGATGCAAGCTTATCAACAGCATAAGGTGATAAGGTTACAGGACACATCGATTCAACCTTAGGTAAAGTTGGTTCATCTCCATACAACGCTGCACTTGAAGCAAAAACAAATCGTTTTATTTTATTTTTTCTTGCTGCATCTAACAGGTACAATGTACCTTGATAGTTCACAGCACTACTTCCAACCGGATCATTGACAGTTTTAGGCACAGAAGCCACTGCCGCTTTATGAAAGACCCAATCAATATCTAGCATACATTTTTGCACTGTTTCTAAATTACTAATATCACCTTCAATAACCGTAAGTGCTTTGTCCTTTGGCAAATTACTTCTATGCCCTGTAGAAAAATCATCTAAAACAACAACCTCATGACCATCTGCCAATAATCGATCGACAATGTGTGAACCTATAAATCCAGCTCCTCCCGTAACCAATGCTTTCATTATTTCTAATCTTCTCTTCCGTAAACATCATCAAAACGAACTATATCATCTTCACCAAGATAACTTCCAGTTTGCACTTCAATTAACTCTAAAGGTATTTTTCCAATATTTTCTAAGCGATGCTTTGTACCTAAAGGAATATAAGTTGATTCATTCTCAGAAAGAATAAACACATCTTCACCTTTAGTTACTTTAGCTGTGCCATTAACAACAATCCAATGTTCAGCACGATGATGATGTAGCTGCAATGATAATACTGCACCGGGATTGACTGTTATTCTTTTAGCCTGGAAACGTTCCGAATGATCAATTCCTTGATAGCAACCCCAGGGCCTGCATACGCGTTTATGTAGAGAGACTTCCTCTCTATTCTCCGCTGATAATGATTCAACTATTTGTTTAATATCCTGCACATGATTTTTATTTGCCACAAGTAGCGCATCATCAGTATCTACAATAATCAAATTTTCAACACCTAAGGTCGTTACCAACTTGTGCTCTGCGCGCACATAACAACCATTTGTTGTAATGCTCTTCGTATCACCAATCAGAATATTATTATTTTTATCTTGCTCGCCAATTTCATGCAATGCCGCCCATGAACCAACATCACTCCAACCAATATCCACGGGTATAACAACAGCATTGGTAACCTTTTCCATTACTGCGTAATCAATAGAGTCACTTGGGCATTTTGAAAATTCTTCTACACCCACACGAATAAAATCCATGTCTCTTTCTGCCACATTTACAGCTGCCAAGCATGCACTATGCATCTCAGGTGCGAATTCTTTTAATGCGTTTATATACTCGCTGGCTTTAAACATAAACATGCCACTATTCCAGTAGTAACCGCCTTCTTCCAGATATTTTTTTGCTACACCTAACTCAGGTTTTTCTATAAACTGGGCTATTGTAGAAACTTCATTAACGCCAACAGAACTCGCAGATTTTATGTAACCATAACCCGTTTCAGGTTTATCAGGCACAATACCAAAAGTAACGAACTGACTATTATCTGCTTGCTGCAAACCGGTTTCAATCGCATCATGAAATGCATCTATATTTTTAATATCGTGGTCTGCTGGCAAAACGAGTAGAACTGCATCTACATCTGATTGAACAGCGTTGATTGCGGCAAGAGCGATAGCGGGTGCTGTATTTCGACCAATAGGCTCTAAGATAATGGCACTCGCTCCGACACTAGTAGATCGTGCTTGCTCAGCCACCATGAACCTGTACTCTTCATTACAAATGATAACTGTTGGCTCCAGATCTTTTAGACCTTGCAGACGGTTAATCGTGTCTTGCAAAAGCGAAGTTTCGTTTAATAAAGGTAAAAGTTGTTTTGGGTGTAATTTTCTGGACAGTGGCCACAAGCGAGTGCCTGAGCCACCAGAAAGTACTACTGGCGTTATCATCTTAAATCCTGTTTTAGTAATTAATTATTGCTTCGCTAACCGCTTAGTATAGAGGAGAAAGTCGCGTTTTTATGGAATAAATCACTTATGGTGAGATAAAGCTTTTTTATATCCTTTAGCGCTATTTTATATCTAAATTACTTAAATGTGCATATTTTATGTATGGCCTGTGTCACAAAATATATTCATAATTCATTTAATTACAGGTGTTGATACTTCAGCAAAATACTGTTGAAATAATGACATCAAATGCGCCAAAATCCCTCTTTTTAGACTTTTACTGTCTATACTTCAGCTACACAAAATCACTTACTATCCAGTAATTCTAAATATGGATTACTTTATTAAACTATGATAAAACATAAACTTATAAGAAACTTCTCAGTTTGCTTATCACTTATATTTAGCACTCTTGCTGTCGCTCAAAATGCACCACTTTTTGAACTGCCTGGTGACAATAAAACGATAAACTTACAAAAGCTCAAAGGCAAAGTGGTCTATCTGGATTTTTGGGCTTCATGGTGTGTTCCTTGTCGAAAGTCCTTTCCCTGGATGAATGACATGCACTCAAGATACGACGGCAAAGATTTTACTATTGTAGCCGTCAACCTCGACGCCTCAAAATCAGACGCACTTAAATTTTTAAAAAATTTACCTGTAAATTTTGATATTGCTTACGACCCAGATGGTAGGGTCGCTAGTAAGTACAAGTTAAAAGTCATGCCCAGTTCATATTTAATCGATAGAGACGGCACTCTCGTTTTCGCCCACAAAGGCTACCGGGAAGATGATTCAAATGAGATAGAAAAAAAGATACAAAAACTCATTAATTCGAAATAGACACTACTACTATGCACAAATTATTAATAATTTTGACGTGTTTACTATCGTCTGCTTGCTCAACACTTACCAATATGAGCGTCAGCGAAGATGTAAAGCCATGGGAAAAAGATATCCTTGCCAAGCAAGAGATGCAAACACCACCCGATAAAATGTATTCATTTAGTGATGATCACATTTTTTTCAGTAAAGAAGCATCAACTGGTGGTAATAATGTTGGTGGTGGCGGCTGCGGCTGCAACTAACCCAAAGGGAGAAACATGAAATCAATTAAGAATAAATTGACCGTAGCGACGTGCACACTATTGTCGCAACAAAGCGGTGAAGCTCTGGCTATCGATAATGCATGGGAAATCGATAGTTCCTTTTTATATTACAGCGAAGCAGATGATCGCGTTAGCGTGGCTAAATTTGTTGCAAATGTAGGCGGCGATGTTTCAGATGAAGATCGCGTAACCATTCAGCTAGTTTTAGACACAATGTCCGGCTCTACGCCCTCAGGTGCAGTAAGAACAAGTGGTGGTGGCAATACAGTAAGTGGCGCATCAGGTGGCGGTGGAACAGGTGTTTCCGACCCAAATGCAAGCGCACTTGGGAAATTTGATGATACTCGCGCAGCAAGTAGCTTAAGTTGGACACATCAATATGAAAACAACTGGTCTGTCGCATATAGTGGTGCTGTATCAGTAGAAAATGACTATCGATCTTTCAGCACAGCGGCAACAGTTAATAAAGAAACCGCAAAAAAGGATTACCTTTTCTCATTAGGTCTAGCTACCACTTACGATGAAATGTTCCGTGTTGGTGCGGGTGATACACCCGTGCCATTATCTCAAATAGCGGATAATGAGGTTGCAGGCGAAGGCCAAAGAGAAACCATTGACATTATTGCCGGCGTAACAAAAGTAATTAACCGGCGCACAGTAGGACAGGTTAATCTCGCTTACAGTGTATCTAAAGGCTACCACACAGACCCTTATAAAGTTTTCAGTGTCGTTGATAGAGCTTCGAACCAACCTATCGCAGGCTCCAGCTTTTATGAGAGTAGACCCGGCGATAGAACAAGAACAAGCATAACTTTTAAGCTAAATCATCAGTTATATCCTAACAATGATATTATCCACGGACTATATCGTTACTACTCTGATGACTGGGGTGTTGACTCTCATACGTTTGATTTTGACTATCGTTTTAACTTTGCCAATACCAACTATCTTGAGCCACGTATTAGACTGTACGCTCAGAGTAAAGCTGACTTTTATCAGAATCAATTCTTCGTTGACGATGCGGGTGCAAGTGATCCATCTGTCAATTTTCCAAAATATATCAGCGCCGACTATCGTCTAGATGATTTTACCAGTATTACACCTGGAATCAGGTATGGTAGGGAAATCGGCAACAATGGTCATTTACGTGCAAGATTAGAATACATGTACCAATCTTTCAAAAACTCTGAATTTGATACTAATAAGGCAATAATATTTCAAATTGCTTATAGTAAAAAGTTCTAAGAAATTATATAACTTAATAACAGACAAAAAAAACTCCGCACTTAATGCGGAGTTTTTTTATTTATAAAAACATATTAAAACAAATCTGGTTCTCCAGGCTGTGTTTCGTCAATAACTGGGACACCTGCTGGATTAAATTCATCATCGGCAGTTAATACCTCAGGATTTTGTACACCAAAGTAGGAGAAAACCGTAGATGCCACTGACATAGGTTCGGCCTCATAACTACCAGGAGCTGGTTCTGTCACTTGATTATTAGTACCACTATTACCCACTCTTACTGTGCTGCCGACCACCTTACCTAAAGCTGCGGCACCTCCATCTCGAACATCAGCACCACCAAAAGTATACAAATTTTGGTTATTTCCGTGATCCCAGCCTTGATTACCATTCAGGTTTACACGACGTCCGAAGTCACCAAACATATTTATGACGATATTATCGTTAGTCGTTCTTGGTGAGCCATTTAGAGTATTCGCGTTAAAATATTTTATGTGTAACATCGCTGTTTTCATTACTTCAAACAGGTCATTCATTCTGTCTTCATAATTTGTTGTACCGTTATTATGATCATCCCAACCACCTAGGCCACCACCAACGGTTATATATACAGAGCTAGGATTTACTAAAGCCAAAGTAACCGCAGCACGTATCCGACTGCTAAATCGATTATTATTAGGATAGATTAATCGATCACCTGCTACTAGACCAAGCGTAGGCGCATCAACAGCAGCATCTACGCCCGCAATAAGTGGCAAACTTGCATCGTTATTTCCCGCTTCTATTTGACCAATTTTGGTGTTTAATTCATCTCTTAAGTTAAAACTATCAGAGGCTTTTGAAAACCTTGCATCGTAGTCTTCAGTACGAATGGATGCCGCCAACTCAGATAGGACAAGCTCGTCGTCATTATCTAACGAGTCGTCATCAGCATCGTTCAGGCTGTTATTAGAGCCAGAATTTCGTGAAAACGGATTATCGAAGTTATTATCTAATGTAATACCACGGAACAATAATGGAATCTGAAAATCAGGATCTTGTTGATAGGCACGTGTATCACCTTCAAAAGAAACGAAAGGCAGGAGCATGGTCGTATCGTTAACAATATCCGTGATCGGTGTACCATCTGCCAATACAGTAGTGCCTTCGTAAGTGCTACGGTGTTGAAACAAAGTGGCGGCAATTTTAGTGCCTACACCGGCACTACCTTCAATATCGAGCGAACCTTTAAAACTCTGCAACAGGCTTTCTCGATGCGAGCGTGTGCCATCGAGTCGCTTAAATAAGGTGCGATAAACTGACATTTGCCCATTATCAATCATTATCTGCATAGAACGACCACCCGCCCCATTATTATCCAAATGAGGAGTGCCGGCATTTTCAGTGCCGCGCCAAAAACCGTTTCTGGTAATCCAACCAGCAGAACCATCGCCTGCCACATCATTCACTAAAATATTCCCACCGAATCCAACGGCATATGAATTTTGAGAATTATCTTCAATATTCTGAATATTTGTCAAGTTACCTGATAACTCAGATGGACCACCGTATAAAAATATATTTATCACCTGCGGCATTACCGTGGGTGGAACGATATTAGCTGTCGAATAATCTACAGCTGCACTCGCAGTTTTATACATAGACAGTGGATTGATTGAAGATGGCAACAATGCTGAACCGCCTAGTGCTGCAATACTTTTTAGAAAGTTTCTTTTATTCATGTTTATTCCTAATTTTGGCTGCCTTTAATTTACTGACCTGAAGTAATAGAATTCAGGTAATCTGGAAATATAATCAAAAGTAATTTCAGCAATATTATTGTGACGATTATTGCTTGCACTAGGCCTTACCACCTGAACACCGTTAGTATCTAGTTCAAGTAGATTAAAATCATCAAATACCGTAATCAAAGCAGCGAGCTCTGCTGCACTTGCCTTGCGCTGCATGGCATTTAAAAATAAGAAATGAACATAATCGGTCAGATCCATCTGCGCAATAACATCTCTTAAATTCTCGTCAGCATCGTCGCCATCACCCTTATAAATCAAGCCAGGAAAACCGTCTTCACTGCCATCATAGCTTTGTTCATTGGTTAACAAATCTTCACGTATACCTTTATGGTAATTTGCAAAACTTAATGCATCCATAGGAACATCAGGTAGCCGTCCAATTTTCAACGTCATGTTATTCCACCCCTTGTTTCCGAGGTACAGGCGATTATTAGAATTACTATCCGTAACCATGTTTTCAAATATTCTTCGACCGACTCTGTCAAATGGTTCAGCTTCAGGGTGCCATTTCAATGTATCCAAAAGTGGCAGCAGGTTTTCTTCAAACGACCTTGGTCGTTCAGTATCTAATAAGTATTCTTTTGAAAATAACATTGCTGTAAAAACATCTTCGTAAGTTTGTACACCACTACCGGTAATTGAATTAATTATTTCTACTCTGTCATCACGTGAGCGCCCCGAATATATATAATTCACCAACACTTCCACAGCACGTGGAATGATTAACGGGTGCCCGGAAACCACATCATAAAAATCTGTACAAGTAGTCACAAAAAAAGTATCTAGTATGAGTTGTGGTTCTGTATTCTCGATACCACTATTACTTAGGATGTAACCAGAGTCTTCATCTGTTAAAAAGAAATCTTTACAGGCAACCCCACCTTTTACGGAATCTTCTTCCGTTTCAAACAACCCCAAATAAAGCTCGTAGGCCTCTAAAGCATGATTTTCCGATGATCTGGAAACACGCCACCTTTTTAATGACGGAAGATTTGAACGAACCATTGCTCTAATCGTTTGTTTACCCTTGATTTGAGCAGTTAAAAAACTGTACATATTTTGCGCATCAAGCGTATCGGCTGTTTCCATTTCAACAGCGGGGGAATACATAATAGTATTACTTAAAAAATATGACATCCATTGCACATAAAAATCACGACTGATTGGGTATTCCTTGATACGTGCAAGAGGAATCTGCATTGCTCTTTCATTTTCATCGGCATCATTATCATCGTCAAACTCATATTTGGCATCACTCTCGTTCGGATTTCCTTCTTCATCGAAACCTTCAATAATGCCATTTACTGCTAATAGATCAGCATTCGAAAGAGTTGTTTGCAGACTTTTTCTGGTATCAGTTAGGAAGGTGCTACTAAGAGGTACTAATGTTGTTGTTCCAGCACTCAAATCAAAAAAATCTTCAGCTGAAATACCACGAAAAAATGTTCCGTATAACTTATTTGCAACTTGATATTGCTGAACGGGAGTGAGCGCATTAAATTCTTTCTGAGTAAGTGCTTTGGCAAAACCGCTAACCTTCAAATCACCACTGCCACCCTTAGGCTGCCCAGGATCACAGCCAGCTAAACCAATAGCCGCAGCCATCGTGACCACGAAAGCAAGATACTTTATTGGGTGTCTCATGGAATGAGTGAATGTTTTTATTTTTTGTTCCATCATATTACATCCCGAAAAATGATAACAATACACATCGCTCGACAGCCATGTGTTAATTATTTTATATTCAACTTGAGTATTCTTTTACAGCCACGAGAACCCTGACTGACATTTAGTAACAGAGCTATGCGTCTGTTAAAACGAATAATACACCAATTTAATAGAAACTGTCGTTTTTTCGACAAAAGACTTAATTAATGTGATGAATGGTAAATTAAACACGGCTCTACTAACTTTTTTACTTATATTACAATAATTTAATGAACATAATGATATTGCTCAATACTACTCAAGCAGGCTTGATTTTCACATAAAAAATTTTGTGATGCGCCTCACAGTTCTAAAAATAAAAATATTACTTACTTAATAAATTAGCCCATGAAAAACTTTGAAGCGCGAGGCGATGCTTCTTAATTTGTTTTCTCATCTACAAAAATCGTACACCTGTTTCGACCATTATTTTTACTCTTATAGAGTGCTTCATCAGCTTTTTCCATTACATAGTCAGCTTCGTCGCCTTCCCTGAATTCTGCGATACCAACTGAAGCGGATATTGGGCAATGGTGGCCATCATAGTGGAAATTACAATCTTCTAACTGTTTACGTAGCTTGTCGTTTAATGTGAGCGCAGTATCTAATTCTGTATCTGGCATCACTAACACAAATTCTTCGCCCCCTATTCTTGCAAACAGGTCCACTTTTCTTATTCTGGATTCAATGATTTCAGAAAACAGTTTTAATACTCTATCACCGACACCATGGCCATAGTTATCATTGACTTTCTTAAAGTGATCGATATCCCACATCGCCAAACAAAGCGGTGACTTATGACGTTTCCACCGATGCACTTCGACAGCAACCCTCTCCTCGTACGCTAGCCTGTTCGGTACACCTGTTAACGGATCTCGCAAAAGCTGAATTTTGCTTTCTTCCAATTGCTCTTTAAGACTGTTGGATTCTTTTTGTGAGTGTACAAGTTCATCGATTATTTGAGCATAGCTCTGGGCTGAAATATGTTCTTTTTCATCGCTTTCATGCTTATATTCTTCAACGTATTTTTTAATATCCTTTAGTTTATCAGCTACATCTTTTTTAAGATCAAGCAAATTGGTAGAATTTTCAACCGTATCCTCAATGCTTGAAATTCCTTTTTCCACTGACTCCGTCAACGTCATTGATCGTGATTCAGCTTCTTCACTGCCTTTACGTAAGACATGAATAAACGATTCAATATCAGCTAGCTGCATATTTATTTTTGTTAAATAAGATTGCAGCTCCTGTTTTTCCTTTTGCATATTTCCTATACTTCTATTGACCAAAAGAATCAACTTCTGAATAGCGTTCGACCAGGTATCTTTATTATTATCTGAACAATTTAGTTCTTTTGCTAAATCAAACTGATCCTTTTTAGCTTCATTAGGAAGTGTTAGTTGATTTACAATCTCCAATAATATGTGATTAATATTGACGCTGTTCTCTACAGTTTTCTCACTAAAATCACCGAGACCAATTTTATTATTACTTTTTACTTTATATAAATAATCCACTAAGTCGATAGCAAGATCTTGTAATATCCTGGACGTATCAAGACTATTTTTATCAAATGTGAATTCCGTACTGTCCGTAATGTTTTCTATAAAATCATCAATCTGTTTATTATGCTTATTATTTATTTCTGAAAATTCTTCTATACACGTAAGAATCTGAGAAGACATTTCATTATTTGGTATTTTTTTATCAACCAATGATTGTAGTTTCGATATATACTCAGTTTTTGCAGCATCACTGCTTAATCCTTCGATGCTACTTTTTAAGTAAACATAAAATTCCTCACTATTACCAGCAGAATGTTTATAATCCGCATGATTGATAATAACGAATAGATTATCTAACTCTTTGTTCAACATCGGTAGGTCAACATGTTCATCTACCGATACATTAATTTTATCTAAAATAGTATTGACCTGTTCATTATCTCCGCGTGAAGCATGTGATAACCTGATAACCGTTTTTTTTAGTAACTGTTGTAAATCCATTAAACGAGCTTGTTTATCATTTAATAGTCTTACCGATTTTTCATAGATCTTTTTTATTTCATTATCTGGTGAAATATTCATAATTACTCACTACGAGGAACGGTTATACATACTTTTTTACCATCATCATGGTATTTAATCTGATCAAAACTTATCGATTTAGCCAGGGCTATACCACGACCATGACTATCAAATGCTCTTTCTGGACTTATCTCCATATATTGATACCAGTCAAAACCCTTTCCCTGATCAGTAATAGTAAAAGTTATCTCGCTGCTATTACGTTCGAATTCTACTATTGCAATTTTATCTTTGTATGTAGGCGAAGACAGCCTGCTAAGTATTTCACTCTCCCACCGACCTTCAGCATTAAGCTTACTTTTTTCTTCATAGGTAATGCCAAGATTGCCGTGCTCAACTGCGTTTGTAATTAACTCTGTTAAACCTAGAACAACTTTCTCAGAATTTGGACAGGTATTGGCCAACAACGAAGCTAGTCTTCGTCCCTGTTCAATAGATTTAAAACTAAACGTACCTCTATCCATTATTTCTAATGTTTGTACTGATTGTTTTAAGCTGTTTTGCATACGAACGTAATGTTCGTAATCTCTAATCGCTGTCGATACGATAGCAACCAGTGTTGGTTGGTCATATGGCTTAGAAAGGTAATAGTGCGCGCCAGCATTTAAGCCTTCGAGCATACTTTCGCGACCGGTTTTTGCGGTCTGCATAATGACAGGTAAGCGGCTAATTACTTCATCTTCTTTAATTTTTACTAGCACTTCTATGCCATCGATACCCGGCATCATACGGTCGAGCAAAACGGCACTGAATAACTGGGGCGATTCTTTTAAAACGGATAGCGCTTTTTCGCCTCTATCCACACATAAAACATCAACATTTATTTCACTTAAATATTCTTCTATTAAGTCAAGATTAAATTGTTCATCATCAACAACAAGTACTTTAGGTTTAGTATCAGACATAATCTTACTCGGCTAAACCAGACCACTAATAATGGCTTCTACGTGATTACCTTTACCATGGTAATTTAACGATTCACTTAGTGAATACACCAATGATATGCCCTCATTTATATTTTTTACATCTTCTGCTTTATTAGCAATCTTACTCATACAATCTACATGGTCGAACCCTTCGCCACTATCTTCTATGCTTACAAGCAAAGCGTTCTCACCTTTATGCTCAATTTTCTTAAGCCCTATTCGGAGATACCCCTTGTCCACAACGCCATGATTTATTTCTGAAACATTATTCGCAGATATTTTTTTTTCAGATTCGTCTCTAAGTTGTATACCATGTTCTATTGCGTTTTCATATAATACGTTTAAAACGCTAGACAGTTTCTTTTCACTAATTTTTTGCCCGGATATTTTCTGTGCTTCATTCATCACTATGGGAATAGGATCAACATTACGCAAACTTGAACCACTCAGCTCCATATACCAGCACCAGTCATCTTTACTGTTACTGGCAATCTGCACTGAATCTGTATGACATGGGTCGTCAACTTCCGTTAAATATGGTGTACACGGTATACAGGCAAGCGTCACGTCATCGTCTGGATTAACCTTTCCACAATAGTCATTAAACTCTTGAACAATTGATGAAAATATCGATATATTATCTTTATTATTTTCTATACATTTCTCAAGCCTGCTCTCACCAAACATATCGCCTTCTTCATTCATTGCATCGGTTAATCCATCCGTGTAAATAATGAGTTGGTCATCCTGACACAACGGAACAGTTTCCATTTCAAACCGACTTACTGTCGTTTCATTAATACCAAGTGGTATGTGATTGGATTTTAATTTATATTTTATGCTTCCTGTTTTAGTATCTCTTATATAAATATCCGGCATTCCACCATTCCATATCTCGACAAACTTTAAATTTTTACTTATTTTAAGAACGCTACATGCCATAAACATGCTGATAGGCAATAATGTATGTAATTTATTATTTATGTTTTCAAGGATATCTGCAACTTCAAAACCTTTCTCTGTCATAACACTAAAAATATCAGCAACGGGCAGCGACCCAATGGCTGCTGATAATCCATGGCCTGTAAAATCTGCCAATATAATATGCAGACCACCATCTGCACGCCGACCTGTCAAAAAAAGATCGCCACTAAAAACACCTTTTGACCGACTTAATAATTTAATTTCTTCAAATTCAATGCTTCGTTCTGATAAAGCATAAGATAGTATTTGCTTAGCGACTATTTGCTCATTAACGGTACTTTTGTATAGTTTTTTCAATTCACACATTTGTTCCAATGATGCGATTCTAGCTTTTAGCGCAGTAGAATTAAATGGTTTAAATATGAAATCGTCACAACCTGAAGCGATACAGTCCGCCAATACCGCTTCTTCTTCGGACTCAGCGAAAACGATAATAGGGACAAAGCGATCGCCTGCGTAAATACGTAACGAGCGAACAAGAGCCCCTCCTGACATATCAATGGCTCCTAAATCTACAAAGATATAATCAACATGATTTTGTGTAAAAAAATCAAATGCACGTTTTGAATCACTGGCAACCAGAAGATCAAAACCCGCTTCAGTTAAACCATCATCAACATCTGAAACGATTACACTGGAATCACTGATAACAAGAATTGTGCCGCGACTTTCCACTAATCTTCCATTGATAGCCACTGCACCTAGTGATTGGCTCATGCGCCGGCTCCTGCTCCTGCATTCATTCCTGCTTCTGCATCGATTGATACTGGGTTAGAGTAGTTGATGGTAAATAATTGTTCGAAATTAGCAACTTTTAAAATACTATCCACCTGCTCACTCGGACGTTCGATAAATACAGAACCACCTCGGCATTTTGCATGCTCTCTAAGCAATAACAACATTCCTAATGCCGAACTATCCATATAACTGGCATCGCTTAAATTTACATAATATGCCACCCCTTCCTGCCCTGGGACTTGTCGATAAGTATCTCTAAATTCCTGAGAAACTTTGTAATCAAATCGTCCTGATATATTGATATGAATTTTTTTGCCATCGCTGGACATTTCCTGATTGACTGACATAAATTTGCCTCCAAAACATTGAATCAAGCTACTTGAGTAATAGCACCTTAAACAATATATCGGCAGCTTATTAAAAAGCCTTAGAGTTTGAGTGCAATTTAAACGCACATTTTTAGAATTGGAACAAACAGAGTTTTAAGATTAAATACAGTTTGAACAAATAATATATTTACTTATATATCAATTGTTTAAACATTATACTTAACCTTAACTGTAGAAAATATAGCAGTTTTAAAAAACGACTGCAGTGGTGTTTAACTAAAACATTTTCAGAACCATCAGATATAACCGCTGACGGAATGCGTCCTTCGTAAATTGAATCGTATTTGGCCATATACCCTCACATTTAGAACAGGCTTAAGATGTATTTATGCTACACCTGAAACCTGTTGCAGCGGCCTAATACCGCTCTCTGAACCGTTAAACTTTTTTAGCAGCGACATAAACTCCGCTGGCTCAACTGGTTTACTAAAATAATACCCCTGTATATATTTGCAATTTGCGTCATGCAAGAAGTCAAGTTGTTCTTTGGTTTCTACACCTTCTGAAACGACAGACATGCCTAAACTATTTGCCATCGCTATAACGGCTTTAACTAGTTTTGCATCTTGCTCACTATTTAATACACCACTGATGTAACTACGATCAATTTTTATAGACTCAAAATTGTAACGTTGAAGATATGATAACGATGCATAACCGGTACCAAAATCATCTATCAATAATTTAATACCCATGTCCTCTATCATCTGCATACGTTCGGCAGAATCACTTGTTTCTTCCAGCAATACTCCTTCAGTCAGTTCGATCTGAATCGCTTCAGCTGGTAAATTATTTTGATCTAGCGCCTTTCTTACCGTATCCACTAAAGAAGAATCAGACTGAAATTGTCTGGCAGAAACGTTTATCGTTACGCAAAAATTTTCCCATCCTGCATTACGCCATTGACTTACCTGCTCGCACGCAGTGTTAACAACCCAATCCCCAATAGACAAAATTAATCCCGTATCTTCAGCAATGGGTATGAAGTAATCAGGAGAAATCATGCCTAGCTCTTTACTCTGCCAACGCAGTAAAGCTTCTGCTTTAATAATTTCACCACTTTGTGAATCGACGATAGGCTGATAAAACATTGAAAGCTCATCGCGTTCTAATGCATGCCTTAGTTCATTCTCGACGTCCATGCGCATTTTTGCTTTTACTGTCATCTCAGGCGAATAAAAACAATAGGTATTTTTGCCATCATGCTTTGAACGGTACATGGCAGCATCAGCATGACGCATAAGTTTATTACTATCTTCGCCATCTCTCGGATAAACAGCAAAACCAAGACTCGGTGTAATATTTAATTCTTGACCTTCAATAACAAAAGGTATCGAAAAACTTTTTAAAATTCGTTCAGCCACATGGCGAGCGCCTGATTCATTTTGTGATCCTTTATCACTATCATCATCGAGAATAAGTAAAAATTCATCTCCACCTAAACGAGCAACAGTATCACTACCACGCGCACATTCAGTTAGTCTTTTTGCGGCTTCACGTAATAAATCATCACCTGCAGCATGACCGAAGGTGTCATTAATATATTTAAAGTTATCTAAATCAAGGAATGCAACACATGGATTTAAATCATGACGTTTAGCTTTAACCAGCGTTTGTTGTAGTCGATCAGCGGCAAGACTTCTATTTGGCAAGCCTGTCAATTCGTCATAACTTGCTTGTTTTTGCAATCTATCCTCTGCAAGCATCCGAATCTCTATTTCTTTTTCTAAACGTAGATTAGTTATCTTTAATTCAGCAGTCCGATTTTTTATTTCTTTTTCTAAACCAATTTGTGCCCGGCGAAGAAATTCAGCCGCCTGCTTTTGCATCAGCTGATTACTAATTCGTGCCCATAACACATCGAAATCAATCGGTTTAGTAACATAGTCATTCGCACCATAATCAAGCGCCTGTACGATTTCACGTGATGCATCTCGAGATGTAACAAGAACAATTGGCAGCTGCAATTTTGAATAGCTTTTTCGTAGTTCTTTTAAAACGGTAATACCATCAATATCAGGCATAACCACATCTAGCAATACCAGGTCTGGCGCTTTATTACTGACCGAATCGATTGCTTCCTGACCATTACAAGCCTCGGTTACAAGCAGCCCGCCAATCTCTAAAATTTCTCTTATCGCAGTACGAATTACTTTACTGTCATCTACTACCAGAACGTTTAGCGCATTTCCGGTCGAGATAACTTCCTGTATTTCTGGTTCATAATTCATATCGATCATCTATCGCAGTCCGTCAATATAGTTTTTTTCAAAACAAAAATTAGTGCAACACACTATTTTGGTACACCCTTGTAATTGAATTTTTTGTAGAACAATCACCAAAATTTACAATAATGCCTGTCACAGAATTATTATCATGATCAAACATCAGTCTTCGTTGCGAGTCACTAATCAACTCCTTTTGCATGACGCATTCGATCACCAATATTTTATTCACGATTATTACTTCTTTTTCACAACCCTCTTCATGACCAAGTGACGCTGAATTTTGAGTTTGCAATTTAAAGCCTTGTTCTGATAACAAATTAAACAGAGTCAACTGATAAACAGATTTAGGCAATCCATAACCAAGTAAACTGACGACGTATTCAGCAGCACAAATTACACTCTCACTGATGACGTCCGCATCCATCAAAAGTCTATTTTCTAATCGTAATGAAAGATCATCTTGTTCATTCAATATTTCATTAAAAATATATGTCATAAATCACTCCGGCATAAAAGCCTTAATCTTAATCTCACGGCTAATATTGCAATTTATATTACTCGCGATTGTTATCGACACTGCACGCCATAACTTTATTTACCCAATGACAAATAATCGACGTTATTACGGCTCTACAGAAATAAAAGCAACATCTATGCCAAATAGTGTTTTTATTAAATATAATAATTTACAGGACACAGAAGACACTGTATCAAGTTGTTTTTAATATGATTATTTAGAACTGAACGAATATATCAGGAGGATCTTCAGGGGGAAAAGAGTTTAGAGCTTTAGCAATGGGTGACAAATTCTTAACGCTACAAGTCGATTGTTAGAACAAGGACGTAAAACAGCCAAATTAATAAACTGTAACTGACTACAGATCGATGCCTAAAATAAGCATCACTTTCGAATGCTTAGTAATTTTTCATGCAACGCAGATTTGACTGATAAATAAGCCTGATGAACCTGGTCAACCAATTCACTATTGATTTGTCCGCATTCACAATTAGATTCCAGTTGTTGACATAATAATGACAGACTTGTCGCACCGACGTTTGTGCTGGATGACTTTAATGCGTGCGATATCTCTCTAATCGACTCAACATCTTCCTGCTGCGTGGCATCAGATAATGAATTTAATAAGTTTGATGATTGTTGAAGATACACATCCACTACCGTATCCAGCAATACCGAACCATCTTTTTTCTTACGCGTGCTTAATCGATTAATAATGGATTCATCAAGTACCGGGTCAATAACACGTTCAGACACTTCAGCAGAGTATGATGATTGCGTCTCGTTAACCACCTCATCAACTGGAATCGTAAATGTTTCTTTTTCAGTGGGTAACCACCTGTTTAACATAAGTTGCAGCGCCGACATACTAAATGGTTTACTGAGAAAGTCATCCATACCACTTGCTAAACATTTATCCCTTGCGCCGGTGATTGCATGTGCCGTTAACGCAACGATAGGTGTTCGCGGTAAGTTCAACTGCTCTTCTAACTCCCTCAACTTTTTAGTTGCTGCAAAACCGTCTAGAACCGGCATCTCGCAATCCATTAAAACCATGACATGTTGATGGCTATCAAATATATCAACTGCTTGTTGGCCATTATTAACAACGTCAGTTTCAAATCCCATGCCTTCTAACATATCAATGGCAACTTCACAGTTAACTAGATTGTCCTCAACCAAAAGTATCTTAGATTCCTTATTTGCAAGCGAATACATTTCCGAAATTTCCTTAATTTCACTAATATTAACTACTTCAGTTTGCTCGCAATATGGAAGCTCAACCCAAAAGCAACACCCTTTACCATTACTGCTTTCAACACCGATTTGTCCTGACATTAACTCGATTAACTGTTTACATAAGCTCAAACCGATGCCCGTACCATCGATTCCTAACTCATCTGCCCCTAACCGAGAAAATGGCCTGAATAGATCATCAAGTGAATACTCAGGAATGCCGTAGCCTGTGTCGATAACGGAGATACGAACGATACTGTCAAATTTTACTTCAAGAACAATCGTGACTGTTCCACCATGTTTGTTATATTTAACCGCATTATCAATTAAGTTAACCAGAATCTGTTTTATTCGATTGTTATCAGCCATCATATGAATAGCATGAGTAGGATAATCTGTATGAATCTTTACATTTCTATTTGTAGCCTTACTCTCTACTAATTTAATGGACTCACTAATTACACTTTGACAAGATACCAAATTCAGCCTGACTTCGACACTACCTGTTTCGATACGTGATAAATCGAGCACATCGTCAACAATTGTTAGTAGATGTTTACCCGCCGCATCGACTTTTTCAGCTCTTTCATTCTGCCTAATTGTCAGCGGTTCTTTTTTATCTCGCATTAGTAATTCATTCATACCTAACACAGCATTTAAAGGTGTCCGTAATTCATGACTCATACGTGATAAAAATTCGGATTTTTCCTTGTTTGCCAGTTTAGCCTCAGAGGTTTGTAACTTAAGATCAACCTCGCGTTGAAGAGCGATTTCGTTTGATAACAACATATTAAATGTCGAGTTATAAAATAAAATCGATGACCTCACTACAAAAATATAAAAGACAAACATCGCCACTAACATGCCATTATTATTGGGGAAACCAGATATATAAATGACATACATTAATGCAGCAATGGAGAAGGAAGCATAAATAGGTGTTGCTGATTTCACAAAACCCATCGTTGTGTGCGCGGCAGCTACAATACCTAACACACTGATGATTAAAAGGATTTGACCTTCTAATTCAATGACAGGAAACGCATTAATCACTAACAAACACCATGCCAGTGCCGTCAAAATGACGCCCAATAGATATAAAACCTTTGCCTGCTTCACATTAACTTTGTTATTTTTTCTGTCCTTAAAATATTGCCAGTTGATAAATGCACGCAAAGTCAAAATCACAGAAAAAGTCAAGAGATAAAAACTCATTCCCTGTAGATCTTTAGAGGGAGACAGGAAAAATAATAATAATGCTGCGATAACTGCAAAAGTCGAAAACAACGCAAATGGCTGATTATCATAAACCAGCTCAACCTGTTTAGCTGCAACACGAGCCAACGTTTCCTTATTAAGGTTAAGGTTATTGTCAGGTTTCAAATCTGATGTCTCTACATCTTCTTGCATTTGATATTCATCTTTAATACTCACTCTTTTTGGGCGAGCCATTTATTTATTAATTCCGCTACATTATCGGCAGACTTTAAATTACCTTAAGGGCACAGAAATTAATAGGGGTGCCCTTAAGTCAACAATAGTACATGCGATATCACTAATGCAACATTTTGTACAAAATGATAATACTAACCCGTCATATCATGCGTTTTAATGAGGGCATTCTCTCTTATGAAAACAACACGCTAAAGGCAGCATTACTGAATTTTCTGTTAAAGAAAAATCGCCCAATGCCGATAAATGACTATGAATCACCTATCGGAAAAAGTCTCATTCACCTATTTCACTGTTGATTTCATCATTATCGAACAGTCAGTAAAACACGATAATTATTTCTCTATCAAATATCTTGTTATTTAGGATACATCGATGCAAAACCCACCCACTAATATACAACCAGAAGCGATACCTTCAATTGATGAAATAAGCTCTTCTGAGCAGCAGGAAATTATTAATAATATTTTGTTTATCGGTATGGAAAACATACCCTTAAGTGAAAAACTTGACCGTTCACTTAAAAGTATCGTCACCACACCCTGGATAAACCAAAACGTCGAGCTAGGTATTTTCGTTATCATTCCTGACACTCATACCATCATATTAAAAGCACAGCACAACATGAAAAAAAGCACACGCTTAAAGTGCCTTGATCCCGAATACCGTAAAAAAATCTGCCACGATGCTGTCCAGACAGGACACAGCGGGTATCACCCCAGTTTCGTCAAGTCTGGTATTCATAATGATATCGAAGCCGATTTTCGCCCTTATTACAGCATACCTGTTAAATCTGGTGATGCCGTATCCGCAGTATTAGCACTTTACCTCGAGCCTGGTCATAAACAGGATATACGCGAGATTTTTTTTCTGCGTACTGTCGCCAATGTGCTGACCTTTGTTATGGAACTCTATAAGACCGAACAACAAGTACACCAACTTGTCCATTATGACCAACTCACAAAACTACCTAACAAAAGTTTAATCAAACAGCACATTACACGTGAGATTAAGGACTCAAAAAAATCGAATAAAAAAATTGCTATCGTTTTTCTTGATCTAGACGGAATAAAACGCATTAACGAAAGTATGGGACACACACTTGGAGACGACATCATTAAAATCATTTCCAAGCGCTTACAGCGATGTATTAACTCTGTTGATTTAGTTGGCAGATGGGGTGGCGATGAATTCGTCATCGTTTTATCCGACGTACAATTAGCTGAAGAAGTTTTTAGTACCTTACAAAATATATTTCAGCGCTTTCTCGAACCTGTTTCATTACTGCAACAAAAGCAGCTGGTTATCAGCACAAGTATTGGCATAAGTGTCTACCCAGCAGATGGTAATAATACAATGACACTGGTACAAAATGCAGAAATGGCTATGCATGTTGCTAAGAGTAAAGGGGGTAACTGTCACCGATTTTATACCGATGATATGAATGATGCGGTTACCGAACGTCTGGGAATAGAGACGGGTATGCGCACTGCTCTCGAACAGAATCAGTTTGAACTCTACTACCAGCCTCTGGTTAATAATGAAACGCAGAAAATCACTGGAGCAGAAGCACTTATACGCTGGAATCACCCTACCAAAGGTTTGATTCCCCCTGATAAATTCATTCCTGTGGCAGAAGACTCAGACTTGATTATTCCTATCGGTGAATGGGTCATCAATCAGGCCTGTGCACAATGTAAACAATGGAGTCAGCGTGGCATAAATAATCTGAAAGTTAGTGTTAATGTTTCAGCCAAACAGTTTAGAGATAATACCCTGCCTAATACCGTAAAAGACGCACTCGATAAAACAGGATTAAATCCCGCCGATCTCACTTTAGAGCTAACCGAAAGCTCCATTATGGAAGACGTTGAACAAACAATAGAAAATTTACATCTGTTCAAAAAAATAGGTGTCAGCTTGTCTATTGATGATTTTGGAACGGGTTATTCTTCACTGGCCTACCTAAAACGGTTCCCGATTGATAAATTAAAAATCGATCGTTCTTTTGTGCAGAATGTCGATAACAATTCGGATGACAAATCTATCGTACGTTCAATCATCGCATTAGGCCACAGTCTTAAACTCAGCATCATCGCTGAAGGTGTTGAAAAGATCGAACACATGAATTTGCTCGATTCTTTAAACTGTGAAGAATCTCAGGGTTATTACATCAGCAGACCCTTGCCAGTTGATCAATTCATTGAATTTGTCCTGTTGTGGCAAAAAAGTATTGATACTGAGCCAGGTAGCGACATTTAGAATACATAGTATTTGTTTAAGTAGTCAGTTTCTGTGTACAATCAGTCAAATGATTTCGACAGGAACAAGTTGTGCCATACCAAAACACTGCTTTACGAATACCTAATATACTAATCATTGATGATGACGCGACCATTCGTCTTTTAATGCATGACGCATTAACCGATGAAGAATACAATATTACCGAAGCCAGCAATGGTATTGACGCACTCAAACAAATAACAAAACAACGCCCTTCTCTGGTTTTACTGGATGTAAAAATGCCAGGAATAGACGGTTTTGATGTATGCGACAAAATTCGCCATCTCTACGGTGACACAGATGTATCCATCGTTATGGTAACCGGCATGGGTGATTCTGCATCAATTGAAAGAGCCTACAGCCTGGGCGCAACAGACTTTATCGTCAAACCCATTAACTGGGACACCTTTCCTTATCGCATTCAATATTTAATAAAAGCACGTAACGCGATTATAGAAACAAAGTATAGAGAACTTCATCTTCAACATATCGAAAATATTTCTCGCATTCTCACACAGAACAAAACTCAAAACGATATCGTCCAGGAAGTACTCTCTGCATTACTTGGCATATTCTCAGCAGATCGCGCATTTATTATTAAACCTGTATTACCTGCAAACAATACCCTCTATATCGATTGTGAAAAAACATCAGAAAATACTAAAAGCATCATAGACATGCAGGACTCACTGTTTGACGCATTAGGCAGTTACACCTTTCATCGTGCGAACCACTCCGAGTATCCAGTTGTAATATTGTTTAATGAAAGCAACCCTGCGCCCAGCTACGATACGACGATTAAGCGACAAATGATAAAAGCGCTACACCTTCAAAAAAACCAGACCTGTTATCTTGTACTGCAACAAAATAGTACACAAATGAACTGGTCCACACATGACGAAGAAACTTTTTATAAAATAAGTCTACGACTCACCGGTATTCTCTCACGCTATCTTTTAACAGAACAGCTGCATATCAGCGAACGATTATTAAAGCAGGCACAGAAAATTGGTCACCTTGGCAATTGGAACTGGAATGCCAAAACCAATCAATTGACCTGGTCAGAAGAAATTTTTCACATCTACGGACATCCTCCTGATAGATGGCACCCCGAATGTGAAGATTTTTTTGAAATAGACTTCGAAGAAGATATCCAACGCCTGAATCTATTTAAAAACATACTGAATAATACAAATAAATCGTATCAGCTGGAGCACCGTATAACCAATACCTCAAAAAATATACGATGGATTCGCGAACAGGCACTGGGAACATACGATGAGAATGGTGCATTACTGGAAGTTAATGGTGTTGTACAAGATATAACTGAAACATATTTCAAGAAAGAACAAGAAGTACATAACAATAAAATGGACGCAATCGGTCAGCTTACCAGTGGTGTTGCACATGATTTTGGCAATTTAATGACCGTCGCAAAGGGCAACCTCGATTTATTAAATGAGTCTATGTCAAAAACCGCCAATGGAAGCAGTGAAGATTTAGAACTCATCGCTGATGCTTACTCGGCAGTTGAAGATAGTGTTGAGTTAACCAAGCAGCTATTGGCATTTTCACGTAAAAAATCAATTGCACCTATCGCTGTAAATGTTAAAGACACAGTCAATAAATTTCATAAACTATTCGAAAACACTGTCGGTAATAATATTAAATTAACCATCCATATACAGAAAAATTTGCCCAATATACTGGTTGATCCGGCGCAATTTGAAAGTGCTTTACTAAACATCATCATCAATGCAAGGAACGCTATGCCTAATGGTGGAACCCTTTCTGTCTGCGCCGAACAAATGGCGACACAACGAACGCAGGAAATTATTCGCAATGCAGACAATAATCTGGGTGAGCAATGTATTTGCATTTACATAAAAGATGATGGTGTCGGAATGAGCAAAGAAATACTCGACCGCGTCATTGAACCTTTCTATACAACAAGCAAAACATCTGGCACCGGTCTTGGCATGAGTATGGTCTATGGTTTCATCAAACAATCCAGCGGCGAGTTAGTTATACACAGCAAGCCGGCTAAAGGCACGACCATCTATTTACAGTTTCCACTCTACGAAAATTTGATAATAGAAAAATCTCCCCCAGAAAAAATTATTGAGTTACTTGAAACTGAGGCCACCATTCTCATCGTAGAAGATCAGCCAGCAGTCAGACAATTTGCTGCGAGGTGTTTAAAGAAACCCGGTATAAATATCTTGCAGGCACAAGATGCCATTGAAGCACGTGAACTACTCAGTAACCATGATGACATAGATCTGTTATTTACCGATGTACTAATGCCTGGCGATATGAATGGACATGAACTGGCTGGTTGGGCGAATAAGAAATATCCTAATTTAAAAATATTATTGACCACAGCGATGGAAAATCGACCCAGCAGTGAGCAACCCGAACGTAATCATGATTTTCAGATGCTAGCTAAACCATATAATAAAAATGAACTAACGGAGTCCATCTCCAGATCATTAGAATAAGCCTCTCTTTACAATTTCTTGCATGCAAACATTACAAAGATTTACAAATCAACGACATATCTTTACATTAAATCCACTCTAAAGCTCGCCATTTATTTGTCATTGGCGCTATTATGATAGTTATAAAAATGACACCAAAATAAATGTAACCAAATACACCGTAAGTTTTGCAACCAGTTATTTAACTAACCATTGCAAATTACAAATACATAAAATATTTGAAACTGAGGGTTACTAACGTGGAAGAGACAGTCATTAAAGATATTAAAAAATCAAGCTGCCAGCTAAATAAATCACATCTAAGAAATTTGATTGGCAAAAGTGCAGCAATGGAAAAAGTCCAACAAGAAATTTTACAGGTTGCCAACTGTAACGCCAATGTTCTTATCCTCGGCGAATCTGGCACTGGAAAGGAAGTAGTGGCACGAAGCCTGCATTGCCTATCTGATCGTCGTAACAAAAACTTTGTTCCGGTTAATTGTGGGGCAATACCACCAGACTTACTAGAATCCGAATTATTCGGTCATGAAAAAGGTGCATTCACCGGAGCAATCACGTCACGACAAGGTCGTTTTTCAATGGCGGAAGGTGGAACTCTTTTTCTTGATGAAATAGGTGAAATGCCTATGGCCATGCAAGTCAAACTTCTGCGTGTTCTCGAGGAACGTGTTTTTGAACGAGTTGGCGGTACAGCAACAATCAATGCAAATGTAAGAATTGTTGCGGCAACCAATCGTAATCTTGAGGATATGGTAAAACAGGGTAAATTCCGCGAAGATCTCTTTTTCAGACTTGACGTATTTCCAATCAAACTCCCTGCGCTGAGAGACCGGATTGTTGACCTGCCATTATTAACAAATGGATTAATCAAACGCCTCGAACGTACAAAACACAATTCAGTACGTTTTAGCCAAAATGCCATTATCGCTATGTCAAAGTATGATTGGCCAGGGAACGTACGTGAACTCGCTAACTTGATAGAACGTATGTCGATAAAACATCCCAATGCGCTGGTCGATGAAAATCAGTTACCTGCGCGCATAAGTATTGATTCATCTTCAACAAATAAAGGCCTCGAACTTAAGGATCTTAGCAATACTGAAATACAAGTGGACACTAACCTTTCCATCGACAACACTGTACCACCGGTGAATTTACCTGTAGAAGGGTTTGATCTTAAAACTTATATATCTAATGTTGAAGTTAAAATTATTGAAGAAGCCTTAAACAATTCGGGTGGTGTTATCGCACACGCGGCAAAAACTTTAGGCCTGCGCCGAACTACACTCGCAGAAAAAATGCGCAAGTACCATATTGAAAAACGCCCTGAACAGGCAGGTTATGGTTCATGCTAATTGCTCATCAACGACTAATTTAATATTTTTAAATACAGAGATAAATTAATGGTAACAGTGTAGGTGTGAATTTATTCGCACATTGTTTCCCTTATGATTTGGCTTATTACAAAACTAATGCTTCAGCTGTTACTTCCTCAATAACCTCAAGCATAACCTCTGACTTAGCACCCACACTCTCATCATCTGATGAATTTGATATCTGTCTTTTCGGTTCTTCCGAATAATCCATCATAATTTCTACGCGTCGATTGTTTGCCCGACCATCCCAGGTATCGTTTGAGGCGACCGGTTTAGTTTCAGCAAAAGCTGCTATTTTAAAGCGCTTATCACCCAGTGCGTCGGCACTAGACAGTACATGGAGAACACTAACAGCTCTTGAGGAAGACAACTCCCAATTAGAACGAAAACGATAGGTATTGATAGGCACATTATCAGTATGACCGGAAACAACGATAACGCCATCAAAGTCATTAAACACGGCACTTATCTTGTCTACTATCATTTTAAATGGTTTGATTATATTGGCACTTCCAGAGGAGAATGAGCCCTTTTCTCTAATTCGAAGAATGATACTCTTTTCTGTTATCTCCATATCGACTACACCCTGACTGATTTCTTCTTCCAGTGCCTCACGTACGGCTTCGGCGTCTTGCAAGATACGATGCATCTGCTCAATTTCATCTTCGCTTAGCGTTACATTGGTTTCATCCATGGCGTTATATGATAAATCATTTGCGCTTTCGGATTTTTTATCCATGTTTTCCTGCCCTTCTTTTGAGGCATCAGTAAAAACCGGATGCATCTTACTCTCGTTCGTTGTCATCTGTCGGACTTCATTTATCGTCGTTTCCTGTGGACGTCCAGGACTGAATTCTCGCGCAATGATATTTATGCCTCTGGGGGTTTCCTTCGCTTTTATTTCACGTTGCACACCAAATGCATCTTTTAATGAACCAGCTAGTTCTTTGTAAACAGCCTTATCCATTTCTGAAAACGAAAATAGCAATACAAAAAATGCCAACAGCAATGACATTAAATCAGCAAAGGTCATCACCCATGCGGGTATCCCTTCTGGGCATTTACATTCTGCTTCTTCACTCACAATAACTTACCCACTACGCCGCTTTTTCTTCTTCTTTATCTTTGCCCTTACTTTTTTTATCCGGCGTCAGATAAATACTAAGCAAACCTTCTATCATCCGTGGGTTTAATCCTTCCTGGATTGCACTGATACTCTCAAGTATCATCGACTTGGTTAGACGTTCTTCATTACTACGTAGTGCTAGTTTATCGGCAATGGGTAATGCAAAAACGGTAGCAATGACCGCGCCGTAAAGCGTAGTAAGCAAAGCAACAGCCATCGCCGGGCCAATGGATTTAGGGTCGCTCATATTTGACATCATTTGAACCAGACCAATCAATGTACCAATCATACCCATAGCCGGCGCGACATCACCCATCGCTTTAAATATGCTTAAGCCCGTTTCATTACGCTCGATAGATATACTGATTTCTTTTGATAAAATTTTATGTACGAGTTCAGGCGGATTACCATCAACCACCATGGTAATACCCTTCGCTAAAAATTCGTTTTTGACTTCAACATTCTCCAGACCTAGCAAACCGTCTTTTCTGGCAACATTCGCTAATTCAATGCTCTGCTCCATAATCTCGGCTGGATGTTGTATTTTATTGACGAACGCTTTTACCGCAACACCAAATGCACCTAACATATCAGAAAGTGAAAACTTCATCGTGACCACTGCAAAAGTACCCGCGACAACAATCATGATACTCGGGGCATTAACAAACATGCCCATTTCCCCACCCATCATAATGGCTGCCATGATACAACCTACGGCTGCGACGATTCCAATCAGTGTTGCTAGATCCACGTTTTCAACCTCATTTGATTATTGTTCATTTGGCGTTAGTGAAAGCGTTGTTTTCAAAAAAACTATCCTTTTAAAACTTCCGCACTTGTCTTATTTAATCGGTCAAAATGCGATAATCTTTAGCAAGGCAACAGTAATAGTTATATTTAAAACGCACTATTAAAATAAAAAATTTATTTAAATAAAACAACGAAGTGGCTCATTTGTAAAGATTTGTAAAAATGCGCCTATATTCCGGCAAAGCGAAGAAAATCATCGCATATATGTGTTATATATTAAGTACATAACAACATAAAAAAGCTTTATAGATTCAATCTAATTAATGCTGTACAATATATAAAATATACATTAAATGTTGCAATCTATATTCTTGAAAAGGAGTTTATGAACAAATCTAAAATACTGTACGTTGATGACGACCACCGTCTTTGCCGCCTGGTAAAACGCTATGTCGAAAACTATAATTTTGACTTTGTCATGGCGCATGATGCTAACGAAGCACACAAAACCCTAAACGAAAATAGCGACGTATCACTTATCCTCCTTGATGTCATGCTACCTGATCGAGACGGACTCACCCTTGCCCAGGAAATACGCAATCAGTCCTCGACACCCATTATCTTTCTTAGCGCGAAAGCGGAAATTGATGATAAAGTCAGTGGTCTAGAAGCTGGTGCTGACGACTATATAACCAAACCATTCGAAGAAAAAGAACTCATTGCTAGAATCCAGACTGTATTAAGACGGACTCAAACACAAACTCCACCCCATACTGGAAAAACACACGCCAATTTCGAAGGTTGGAGCCTTAACCTTGTTAATCAACAACTACATTCCCCAAATGGTGATAACGTCGAGATAACCAGTACCGAATATCGCCTGTTATCTGCGCTAATCAGCCGACCCAATGTCACTATACATCGTGAAGAAATTCTCAATATTCTATCAGGACGTGAATGGTCACCGCTTGACCGATCTGCGGATATGGCTATTTCAAAGCTACGTAAAAAACTTACTTTGTCCAAGGATGATTCTGTGCTGATACGTACTATTAGAAATAAAGGCTACCAGTTAATTGCTGAAGTTAGTTACACCGATACGCACTAGAGGCCACTTTAGCCACACAGGTTAGTCTCACTCACTAGGTCGAGCAAATCTCAAGTGAAGCACCGGTACGTTTCGCAGACATCACACGTGTCAAAACCTCTGTTCGATTGATAAAACCGGATGCCTTGGCCACAGAATAACTCACCTCATAGATTTCAATACTGTCGCAACTATCATTAAAACTCAAATTGAGCTTTGCCTGTTGCATGACATGCACAAATTCATTATTTGTTTCATCCGTATTTGATGACAGCACCGCCGTGCCAAAATTATTATCAATGGTAAATGTCCACAGATATTCGATTATTAACTTAACGTCTTCTGCACTCATGCTAGGTAAAGTAATACGTCCTTTATAAGTGTCATCCACGCCATTACGATCTAATACATTAGCTTTAAGTATACGTTGTAAATAAATAAACTCTGGTGCAGCCGGATCCATGCGTGTAAATTGACGATAGAGAGCTGTCTCCGTCACATCAACAAGCTGTTTGTAGGTAGGCTGCAAGATTGCTGCCTGTTCAGACCAATTCATTGCCTCTGTGGCGTCATCGCTAGTCAATTCGAAAATTGGCAGCCCACTTCTATTGGCGAGAGGCAATAGATCAATATTCTTAACGTGATTGGTTACATAATAATCATCACTTACGGATTGCTCCTGATAAAAACCTTCAGGCGTACGCTTATCGAAGTACAAAGCACTAGCAATAATCAAATCTTTCGATTGACTAGCGTTAACTTTAGCTGGATCATTATCTGAACCGCCAGAACCACCACTGCATGCGGATAATAGGAGTGTAAGAAGACCACCACATAGAAAACGATTGAACTGCAAAACTATGAGGTGATTTAGACATTTAGTTTCGCTGCTCATAACCTGACTGCCTCCTGTTGAGCTGGTTAACTCAAGATATCGGCATTGATTACAATATCTTTAACCGCATGGAGACCGTTCGTCAGATGATAAAATGCAGTCAGCGCATTTTTAATTAAAAAAGGGTGGCTAGAAATTCTAGGCACCTCCCCCCCGGTCGGCACTTCGAACCTGATTAGCCACCCAAACTGCAAGAGGGATAATGAAAATATGAACGCACTCTTAACTACTGCGAGCCATTCTACTTACTACTTCACATTAATTATCGGTAACGGATGAAAATTCTTTAGGAAATTAATATTTTTAATTAGAACACTCACCACAGAGTATGCAGGGAGCGCAGTTTTTGTAAACATCACAAAAAATAAAATATGTACTCTCAGTATCTCTATGTTTAAATTTTTTATAATTACAGAGCAATAACAAGAACAACTTACAACCCCGCAGCCATATTCATACTTAGGTTATCTTCTGCTAGAAACTCTTCTACGTTCAAAATAATAACAAGACCGTCAGAATTTGTAACAACACCACTAATATACATAGAGTCACCATGTACCTTAATCTTTGGATTTAGGTCAATCGAACCCTCTTCCACATCAATGACATCGGAAACGCTGTCTACTAACACAGCAGCTGCAGCCTCACCTGATTCCATCACAATCATTCTAGCGGAATTCTTATATTCTGGATTATTTAAATCAACACCAGGAAGATTAAATCTTTTTCTCGCGTCAATAATTGTCAATACGTTCCCTCTAATATTTGTTATCCCCATAACAAAATGCGGAGCGCCGGGAACAGGGAAACTTTGATTCAAAAGTAATATTTCCCGGACATTGCAAACCTTAACGCCATACACTTCATTTTCCAGTTGAAAGGTTATAAGTCGAATTTTTGGCTCAAGACTTTTATCCAGTAAATTTCCATCTGCTTCACTTATACTTTCAGCATTCTCATCAACGTTAATTTTATCCAACATAATGTTCTCCAGTCTAATTATTCTTCGTTAGAAGTTCATTTTGTAATGATGATAAATCCAACAAAATAATATTTTTATTTTTAATCGTTCCTGCCAACCACTTTCTTTTACTGTTTTCATCACGCCAACAAACCATATTTTTGTCAATATTTTCTTTTTCAAGAATTCGTTCACAAGTCAGCGCCAAATTATTATTTTTTAATATTACGAACTGTTTTACACAATTAAATTCATAAGAGGGGTTGATCAAACAACCGATATTTATAATTTTATATTCATTTTCACCATGAATAAGGGCATGATCTATAATTTCACACGAAACTGCTTGATAAATCGAAGATATATTTGAAGATAAAATCGCGACATTAAAACCTGATGCTGAAACAATTTGATATACATCATCATGTAAAATGCATTTATTATTTTGTGACACCATTATTTCGCTATCTTTAAACATCGAATTAATATATTCGACTTCAACATTCTGATGATGTGCATTCACTGACATTACGCCACACTCCTTTCTACGCTGTTATTTAGACACGTTAGTGTGCCGACAAGCTTTTCATAAGCTCTTAATGCCTGAGAATCACCTGACATATGAGATATAGGCTTGCCAATATGACTTGCATCACGCAATCGAGTATCGATAGGAATAACGACATCACTCAACTCTCTGTTATGTTCATACTGTAAATGTTGCAAGCTCTCTTTACAGGCTGAAGTTCTTTGATCGTACATAGTCGGTAATATGGTATATGCCAGGTTAACGTTTAGTGAGTTTTGAATCATTTTCACAGAACGCAACATTCTCTCCATTCCTTTTATTGCCAGATGCTCTGTTTGCACAGGAATGATAATTCGCTCACAGCAAGCCAGTGCATTTATCATTAACAGTCCCATCATTGGTGGACAATCTATAATAATTGTATCAAAAGGCAACTCATCAGTGTTCAACACCCTTTTTAAAACTAGCCCCATTCCGTTTTTTGAACCAAGCTGTCTTTCAAGCGTTGCCATAGCGGTTGAAGCAGGAAGAATAAACAGGTTTTCAAAATCAGTCTCATGAATAAGACGGGACATATCCTGATGTGATCCATCTACAACCTGTTGAAACAACTGATAGACACCACAATCAACTGCTTCGGGATCAATTCCAAGATAACTACTTAATGAACCATGTGGGTCAAGATCAACTAACAAGGTTCTACTATTTTTTTTCGCAAGAATGCCACCTAATGTAACCGTAGTCGTGGTCTTACCCACGCCCCCTTTTTGATTGGCTACTGCAAAAATATTCATAGACATAATGACACTAATTAAGCTTTAATAAACTGCACTGTTCGCAGCATAAGCATCCATCAAACTAGGCACATCAATGATTAATGCGATACTGCCATCACCCGTTATTGTTGCACCAGAAAACCCCTGTGTATTAGACAGCATGGTTCCTAACGGTTTAATAACTACTTCTTCCTGTCCTGCAATATGATCGACTACCAGGCAAAAGCGTTGGTTCCCCATTTGTACCACAATAACTTTTTGAGATTCTTGCGGGCCGTCAAATTGTTCATGCTGGAGTAACCAGGGATTAAGATAAAACAGAGGCAATGGTTTATCCCTAACTCGTATCACGTGTTGACCATCAATAACATTAATCTGATCCGGCTGCATATTAAACGCTTCGTATACATTTGATAGCGGTAGTGCAAATTGATATTCTTTGAGCTTGACCATCAAAGTAGGTAGAATCGCTAGCGTCAGGGGCAGATGAATCGTTATAACGGTTCCCTGACCTATAGCAGAATCAATTTCTACACTTCCATTTAACTCATTAATCCGTGTCTTAACGACATCCATGCCAACGCCTCGACCTGAGACATCAGATATAGTTTCTTTTGTTGAAAAACCTGGCGCAAAAATTAAATTGTAAGCCTCCTTATTACTTAGAGAATTTGCTGCCTCTACAGACAACAATCCTTTGTCCACTGCTATTTTTCTGAGCAACTTATGATCCATACCTTTACCGTCATCACTGATCGTTAATAGTATCTGATCACCCTCCTGTTGTGCCTTAAGCGTAACCTTACCTTGTCTGGGCTTACCTGCAGCAAATCGCTCTTCGGGGGATTCAATGCCATGATCAGCAGAATTTCTTACCAGATGGATAAGCGGATCGGCCAGTGCTTCAACCAGACTTTTGTCCAGATCGGTTTCTTCTCCAATTAACTCCAGATCAATATCTTTGTTAAGTTTGCGTGCTAATTCGCGTATAACACGCGGGAAACGATTAAATATTTTTTTAATCGGTTGCATTCGTGTTTTCATAACTGAAGTCTGTAACTCGGATGTAACCAATTCAAGCGTTGATATTGCCTCGACCACATTAGAACTACTTATATCTTTTTTTAAATTTGTCAGTCGGTTTCTAACCAATACAAGTTCACCGACAAGGTTCATGATATCGTCAAGTCGAGATGTATCCACACGTACTGTCGTCTCACCCTGATTTTTATCAATTTTGGTAACCGTAGCGGCTTTTGATGGCTCGTTAGATATAACACTGATTTCTTTTACGGGTTCGGTAACTTCATCTTTGGATGTTTCTACTGCAGCATTGCCCGGACCTTTTCCTTCTCCATGAAGATCATCTAATGCTTTTTCAAATTCCTCATCACTAATCAGACTAGAATCTAATGTACTTGGCGCATTAGATTCTGCGGACAGACCACCGTGCTTCCCCTGACCATGTAACGAATCAAGTACTGCATCAAATTCATCATCGGTAATTAATTCAGACGATTGACTTTCAACGACTTCAGAATTAGATAACATTTCTTCAAATTCATCATCCATACTTACAGACGATGACATTTCATCATTTTTAACTATCTCAACAGATTCTTTATTTTCGCCGCCACCCGAACCTTGAGTCTTTAGGAATTCATCCAATGATGCGAGTAAATCTTGACTGGCTGCAGGCAATTCCTGTCCAGAACGAACACAAGTAAACATATCATCCAGTTCGTCTAATACCTGAAACATTAAATCAACCAATTCAGGTGTCACCTGCCTTTCGCCCTGCCGCAATTGGTTGATTGCATCTTCGGCACGATGACAAACATCAACCATGGGGTTTAATTTCATAAATCCGGCGCCACCTTTTATAGTGTGGTACGCACGAAAAATTGCATTTATCAACTCTATATCTTCTGGTGATTTATCTAACGCTACAAATTGATCATTCAGCTGGTCAAACAACTCCCCAGCTTCAATCAAAAATTCCTGCAATATTTCGTCATCAACACTCATGATTATTTACTCTTAATATGTTTGATTGATTTAATTATTTCTAAAAACCAAGAGAAGATAATAAATCATCTACTTCATCTTGTGACTGTAAAACCTCACCATGATTTACGCCCGGAACCACTGGTCCAAAACCATTACTATTTTCTTTAAGTTCTTGCTTTTCACTATCTGTGGAAACTTCATTATTATTACAATCCGTTATTTTTAATAATTCGATAAGATTATTTTCAACGTTCTTAACAAGTACACTCACTCGCTGTATTATTTGTCCGGTCAAATCTTGATAATCTTGTGCCAGCATAATACCGTTTAGATCTTCCCCTACTTTCACAGACACAGATGAAGAAAAATCTAAAAACTTAGTTATTTTTTGATATAAAACTTCGTCATGTATTTTTCCATCGATTTCTTTTTTTATCTCAACTACTTTCTTATTTAGTGACGCTACGACAGGAAGACTATTCTCAATCAGCGACATGGTTTTATGTGCAGAGCGATCTGTCAGCTCCACGACATATTCAAGCCTTTGTCGGGCATCAGGCATTTTTTCATCTGCGGATGCCTGCATTTGAGACTCGTTTACAAATTGATTAATGTTGTCATGCAACTCGCGTGTAAGCTTGCCAACTTCGTCATATAAATAGCTCTCAGGAATAACCTGCCCCATATTATTGATTTTGCACATATCACTAAAGAGGTTTACTGCTTGATCGTCTTTACCTTCTTGCAAAAGACAGGTGTATTCTTTAGCTAATTGTATTAATTCGCTGTTAAGCATCTTATCTTTTGTCTTGACCCTATTATGAGCTTGCATACTTATTACCCTAATCGTTCAAATACTTTATTGACCTTTTCACGTAAGGTATCAGCAGTGAACGGTTTGACAACATAACCATTTACCCCAGCTTGTGCCGCTTCCATAATCTGTTCTCGCTTAGCTTCGGCTGTAACCATAAGCACCGGCATTGAAGATAATTTAGGATCAGCACGCACAGCTTTTAATAAATCAATACCTGGCATTCCTGGCATATTCCAGTCAGTAACAAGAAAATCGATACCCCCTTTTTCCAGAATAGGTAAAGCCGTTTTACCATCGTCAGCTTCTTCGATATTGCTAAAACCAATTTCTACCAGTAAATTTTTGACTATGCGACGCATAGTAGAAAAATCATCTACAACCAGAATATTCATATTTTTATCCATACATCACCTTTTTATTTTCTAGCATATTTACTTTTTATTGCGTTCTTCATTATTTCCATCGACCCAGTCACTCATTCTTGAACGCAATCTTACTAACGCTTGACTGTGAATCTGACAGACTCGGCCTTCTGTTATACCAAGAATTTCGCCAATCTCTCGCAAGTTAAATTCTTCGTCATAATAAAGTGCGACTACCATTTTTTCTCGTTCAGGCAAGCAGCCTATTTTTTCGGCAAGACCACATTTAAAGCTTTCCTGTTGTATGTTTTTAAATGGCCCATTAAATTCACTTGCTTTGTATTCATCCTGGCAACCACCTGCAAGAGCAATATCTTCGTAACTTAAAACCTGACAACCTGCTGCATCCTGAATCATGCTGTAATATTCATCGGTCGAAATACCTAACACTGCAGCAACATCACTTGCCTTGGCATCTCGCCCTTTTTCCTTTTCGACCTGATTCATTGCTTCTGATAACTGGCGTGATTTTTTGTAGACCGACCTGGGAGTCCAGTCACCTCTACGAACCTCATCAATCATCGATCCTTGAATTCTTATTCTCGCGTAGGTTTCAAAACTTGCGCCTTTCGATGTATCAAAACCTTTTAATGCTTCAAATAAGCCAATCATTCCAGCTTGAACCATATCGTCTAGTTGAATATTCGACGGTAATCTCGATATCATGTGATACGCAATGCGTTTTACGAATGGCGCATGTTCTGTCATTAATGCATCATAATTAGGCATTTCTTTTGCAATTGCACCGACTTCTTCATAACTCGAAAGCATATTCATCCGCATGCCTCCTGCTGTGTAACAACACTATTAAATGATGTTGCCTGGGCAATATTTGTCATCACCATTTCTGACTGGATGATACGCTCGACAAAAAACTTTAACTCACCCGTTGAATGTCCATGTGAAGACAAAGTCTCAACTGGCCAATTATTAATTTGGCGGCTTATTCGCTTGAATGCTAATGCAGACGGACTACGTGGAAAGGCTTCTACAACAGCTCTTTGATGCTGCACTGACTTTCTTAATTTTTCATCGTATGGAACGCTGCCTAAATACGTCAAAATCACATCAAGAAACCGATCCGTAGCCTTGGTTAATTTCTTAAATAGTGCACTGCCTTCATGTGCGTTATGCGCCATGTTTGCCAAAACATGAAAACGACTGACATTATGTTTTCGACTCATCACCTTAATAAAGGCATAGGCGTCAGTTATGGATGCGGGCTCATCATGGACGACCACAACCACATCCTGTGAGGCTTTACAAAAATTAGTGACCGTGCTTGAAAGACCCGCTCCGGTATCAACAATTAGTACATCAACTGCATGTCCTAGCTCACTAAAAGCATTAATTAAACCCATCTGCTGCGATGGTGTTAGATTAGCCATTTCATTTATACCGGATGATGCTGGAATAATTTTAATATTTTCTGGTCCAGAAATAATAATCTCTTCCAATGTTCGTTCGCCACGTATGACATGCGAAAGGTCATATTCAGTCGTCAGCCCAAGTAAGACATCAATATTGGCAAGCCCCAGATCGGCATCCAATATCATGACTTCTTTACCTTGCTTTGCCATCGCTAAAGCCAGATTAATTGATACATTGGTTTTACCAACCCCTCCTTTACCACTGCTAATTGCAATAATTTTTAGTGGCCTTGGGTTAACAATTCTTCGTAAATTGTCAGCCTGATCACTAGAAGAAAATACGTCCATATTAGATAATTGCATTTGTAACCATCCCATCAAATGAATACGCCAGTTCTTCTGAAGATGGCGGCTTATTAGTTAGTCGCATTAATTTCACAGCTTCTTTAACCAGTAACTGACCCCTTGCCTGATGCAAGTCATCAGGAACTTTTTGACCATCACAGACAAAATGTAGTGGCAGATCATGTTGGATCAGCACGGACATCACTTCTCCCAAACTGGCCGCCTCATCTATTTTGGTTAACATACAACCGCTAAGTTTTAATTTTTTGAAAGATCGAATCACTTCATCCTGAAGATTCATTTGCCCTGTGGCTGAAAGCACAAGATAATTTTTAATATCCATGCCTCTTAAATTTAATGTCATTAATTGCTCACCTAATCGTACATCTTTTTGACAGACTCCTGCCGTATCAATTAATATCAATTGATGCTCACAATCTTCAGATTTTTCCCTGACTTCTTTTAACAAACACTTAAGTTCTGCTGCATCCGTTGCAATATGCACGGGCACACCTAAAATTCTTCCATAAGTTCTAAGTTGTTCATGAGCACCAATTCGATAGTTATCAGTAGTGATTAAAGTAACTCCACGACGACCATGTTTTAATGCAAAACGTGCTGCTAATTTTGCGATGGTTGTTGTTTTACCTACGCCTGTTGGCCCTATTAGTGAAACGATGCCTCCATTCTCCAAAATATCTTCGTCATTGATAGGAACTAATTTTGCTAAAAGTTTTAGTGACTCTAACCAACTGTGTTTTGTTAAACCTTGTTTTGCTGTGCGTTTAGCGATGCTCTGACTTAGTTTTGAACTTAGCCCCAATGACATTAACTGTTTTAGTAAATTGGCATACAAAGGTTGCACGCGTCCTGACTCGCCCCAGGCAAACTGCATGAGCGGCGCTTCGATAATGTTTCTTAAGCCTTTTAATTCATCCTGAATTTTATTTAATGTTGATGCATCTTCTTTGGTTTCGTGTTCTTTATCATCAGTCACACTCGAGTAACTTGATTCTGTGAATTGAGAATGACCATAGGAGTTTTCATTAACCTGAGGTTCACTGTATCCAGCTTGTTTAGTATTGTCAGTAGGAGGTGGCAAACTATCCGGATTACCTAACGAAGAATTAACCATCGCATCTTCGTAATCTAATGCTGCAATAATTTCAACTCCACCCTGTACACGTCGATTGGATAAAATAACGGCATCAGGTCCCTGGTCTTCACGTAACTCTCGTAATGCCTGACGTGAATCTGCGGCAAAATAACGTTTCATTTTCATGATAACCACCTTCTAATCGTTATGTCTTTATACTGTTTCATTATTACAATTCTCCCATCTCCAACATGCCGAGCATTAATCCTGCTAACCAGAAAACACTAATTACGAACATAAACGTAACGGCTCTCATTAATCGGTATAAGCTAAGTTTTTTTATTCTCACTGTTATCATTCTTAAGCTGCCTGAGCTGTCTGCCCGCCTACAGCAGCGACGATTTTTATATTCTTACTATCGGGAACTTCGTTATATGCCAGTACATGTAAATTAGGTGCAAGACTTCTCAACATCCTTGCTAATGTCGAACGTATCGTGGGAGAAACAAGTAAAACAGCTGCTTTGTTATCCAGCTCTTGATTCTGTACGCAAACATTTAGTTCTTTAATCATCTTCTCTGCTAGTCCTGGCTCTATACCTAAACCCATTTCAGGTGAGCTTTGTATAGACTGTTGCAATATTTGTTCCAACTCTGGATTTAATGTAATAACAGCCATTTCTTGTTCTAAACCGTTGATATGTTGGTATATTTGCCGGGACAGCGCGCTACGAACTGCAGCGGTAAGCACGTCAGAGTTTTGGCTATCAACTGCCACTTCCGCCAAAGTTTCGGCAATAGTTCGCATATCACGAATCGGAATACCTTCAAAAAGAATGTTCTGCAAAACTTTCACCACGGCACCGAGAGATAAAATTTTAGGGACTAAATCTTCAACCAGTTTGGGTGACTTCTGCGCGAGCATATCCAATAGTTGTTGCACTTCTTCATGGCCGAGCAATTCGTGTGCATGATGTTGAAGAACATGGCTCATGTGCGTTGCGACTACCGTGCTACTATCCACTACGGTGTAACCCAGAGTTTGTGCTTCATCACGCATAGAGGTATCTATCCACACGGCTTCCAGACCAAAGGTTGGGTCTTTTGTTTGAATGCCACTCAACTCACCAAAGACTTGCCCCGGATTGATGGCCATATCTTTTTCAGGATAAACCTCACCCTCACCGACTGGCACACCCATTAATATAATGCGATAGCCATTGGGCGTTAGATCCAGGTTGTCTCTAATATGAACAGCTTGTATAAGAAAACCCAGTTCCTGTGAAAGTTTCTTACGTACACCCTTAATACGCGACATCATCTGACCACCCTGATTTTTATCAACCATGGGAATAAGGCGATATCCAACTTCTAAACCAATAACATCAACGACAGGAACGTCATCCCAACTCAAATCTTTATATTGTGGTTCCTCATCAGTTTCCACTTCTTCAGGGATAACGACCTGCTGACTTTTTTCAATTTGTTTATGAATGGAGTAAGCGATGCCTCCACATACAAAACCTAAAGTAAGAAATACAACATTAGGCATACCCGGTACCAGGCCTAGGCCACCTAAAATTGCAGCCGCAATAGCGATAGGCTTTGGTTTATCAAATAACTGCCCAATGACCTGCTGCCCCATATCTTTAGCAGCTGAAGCACGTGTCACAGCAATCGCAGCTGCAGTCGATAATATTAGAGAGGGAATCTGTGCGACTAGACCATCACCGATGGTCAATAAGGTATAGTATTCTGCTGCCTGAGAAAAAGTCAGGTCATGTTGCATCATGCCGATTCCCAGACCAAACATCAGATTAATGAATAAGATAAGAATACCAGCAACCGCATCACCTCGAATAAATTTACTGGCACCGTCCATAGAGCCATAAAAATCCGCTTCACCGGAAATTTCTTGCCGCCTTGCACGCGCCTGATCCTGATCGATTAATCCTGAATTCAAATCAGCATCAACGGCCATCTGTTTTCCAGGCATCGCATCAAGGGTAAAACGTGCATTTACTTCCGAAATTCGTCCTGCGCCTTTTGTTACCACAACAAAGTTAATAATGGTTAGCACAGCAAATACAACAATACCAACCGCATAGCTACCACCGACGACAAATTCACCAAAGGACTTAATGACATTACCCGCTGCATCAGTACCGGTATGCCCATCCAGTAGTACCACGCGAGTCGATGCCACATTAAGTGCAAGTCGAAGTAAAGTCGCTGCAAGTAAAACCGTTGGAAAAACACTAAAGTCCAGAGGACGTATCGTATAGATAACCACTAACAGTACGACTAGTGATAAAGCAATGTTAAAAGTAAAAAACAGATCCAACATAATGGCAGGCAATGGTAAAACCATCATTGCCAACATGGCTACCAGTAAGAAAGGTATGCCTAACCCACTTAATGTGAATTTAAAATTACTTTTTTGTGCTCCACCTTCAATCATTTTCAGTTACCTTATTAATGGATATTGTCGTCATTATCGGGATTTAAAACATCTTTAAATTCTTCTGGAATCGGTAAATCACTCGGACTATCAGGTGGCGTATCACCGTTATATACAGAAGCTTTAAGTTGATAAACGTATGACAGTATGGTTGCCACTGCCACATACAAACCACCTGGAATTTCCTGATCCAATTCAGTACTGGCAAAAAGTGCACGGGCTAAAGGTGGCGCAGAAACAACGGTGACATTATTTTTCTCAGCAACAGTACGAATTTTATAGGCAATTAAATCTGCACCTTTTGCAACGACAATCGGTGCCTTCATTCCAAATTGATCGTATTTCAAAGCGACGGAATAATGCGTTGGGTTGGTGATGATGACATCTGCATCAGGAACAGCATCCATCATTCTGCGTTGAGATAGTTCTTGTTGTAAGGCACGAATACGACCTTTAACTTCAGGACGTCCATCAGTTTCTTTATTCTCATCTTTCACTTCTTGCTTGGTCATTTTCAGTTGTTTGTTGTGCTGCCATAACTGAAATGGTGCATCGAGTGCCGCAATAATAATTAACACACTGCTACTCGCCATGAAAGACCAACCACAAAGACTGGCAACATGAGCCAGAGCAGCTTGTATAGGCTCTTCACCTAATCCAACCAGTTCTTCAATTAATGACCAGATGATGAAACCAGAAACACTTGCTACGAGTAAAAATTTCGCCAGTACTTTTACCAGTTCAACCAGTCCTTTTAATGCAAAGATTCGTCCTATACCTTTGATAGGGTCAAGTTTTTCTAATTTAAAACTAATGGCTTTTAAACTGAATGACCAACCACCTAAACCTAATGGGGTTAGCATAGTAACCACAACCAACAATGCAAAAAGTGGTGCGACCAGAAGTAAACAATCTAAAGCCGTTTCACCGAAGATACGAACAATACCGTCTGCATCAATTTCCTGAGCATTTTTAAACGAGAGACCTTTTGTTAAAGTTTCACTAAAACCTATCAACATGCTTTCCCCCATTAATAGAAAGCCGCCTCCGGATGCCATTAACAACGTCATGCTGTTTAATTCTTTTGAACGTGGAACCTGACCTTTTTCGCGACTCTCTTTTAATTTTTTCGGGGTCGCCTGTTCGGTACGTTCTTGCCCTGTATCCTGTGACATAACAAATCTGCCTTAGGCCGTCGCCAGAAAATTCTGGATAAGCTCAGTGGCTTGCATCATCAAGCGACTGAGGTGAGAAGTAATCGTTGGTAAGGTTAAAATAATAAATGAAAGACCGACCATGATCATCACTGGAAAACCAACAGCGAAAATATTGAGTTGTGGTGCTGCACGAGTGGTTACACCAAATGCAAGATTAACCAGTAGTAAAGCAGCAACCGCAGGTAAAGCGACAAGCATCCCACCGGTAAACATATCACTGCCCCAATTCACCAGTTGCCACAATCCATCGCGCGAAGGCACCATCATGCCTACGGGTATATTTTCAAAACTTTTTGCCAACATATCAATCAGCACAAGATGCCCATTCAATGCAAGAAAAACCAGCGTCACCATAATCAGGAACGCCTGACTGACAACAGGAACTTGTAATCCATTCTGCGGATCGATGATTGAAGCAAAACCAAGACCCATCGCCATCGCGATGCTCTGACCTGCAATAACAAAAGCTGCAAATACCATTTGAATGATAAACCCCATAGCAACGCCGATAAGCACTTGATGCACACTTATAATTAGCGCTTCACCGCTTATTAAATCAACAGCTGGTGGTGCAGGTAAAACAGGCACTAGCAGCCATGCTATGAGAAAAGCTAAAATAATACGGATACGTACCGGCACACTTCGTGCAGAAAAAATAGGAGCAGCAGCAAACATGGCACCAATACGCATGAATGGCCACAATAATGTAGCTAACCACGTCGTTAATTCAGCACCTGTAAAATTCATTGGGCCACTATCAACTGATCAACTCAGGAATACTTTGGATTAAATTAATACTGAAGTCAGTCAACACTGCTAACATCCAGGGGCCGGCAATCAGCAATGCAAGAGCAAGTACGATAAGTTTAGGAATAAACGTTAAAGTCATTTCCTGAATTTGTGTTGCCGCTTGAATCATACCGACAAAAAGACCAATAGCTAAAGCAGACAACAACATGGGTGCAGAAAGTAAGGCAATAACCCATAAAGCATCACGACCAATATCCAATACCATCTCAGGTGTCATATTCTTATCTCCTTACTGACTCAAACATAAAAGCTTGACGCCATTGTTCCCATAATTAATGACCAACCATCAATTAAAACAAACAACATCAATTTAAAAGGCAACGATATAATCATCGGTGACAGCATCATCATACCCATCGACATCAAAACACTGGCGACGACAATATCGATGACCAAAAACGGTATAAAAATTAAAAACCCTATTTGAAAGGCTGTTTTTAACTCGCTGGTAACAAACGATGGTAGTAATAATGAAAAAGGGACTTTTACATTGGGGTCGAGCTTTCCATAACCTGCAATATCAGCAAACATAGCTAGATCTGTTTCACGTGTTTGATTAAGCATAAAGTGATAAAACGGTTCTGCTGCCTTTTCAAACGCCACTTCTGAACTCATTTCTTCATCGAGGTAAGGTTTAACACCTGCTGTGTATGCACGATCAAAAACAGGTGACATGATAAAAAAGGTTAGAAATAAAGATAAACCCAACAGAATTTGATTAGAGGGTGTCTGAGCCGTACCGATTGCTTGACGCAATATAGAAAGTACAATAATAATACGCGTGAACGACGTGGTCATAATCAACGCAGCCGGCAACAAACTTAACGCTGTCATCAGTGCCAAAATTTGGATAGTTACCGTATAGGTTTCACCGCCATTATTTGTTGGCGTCACAGTTAAAGCAGTTAAACCTTGTGCAGCGAATACATCGACGATTGGTAAAAATAGCAACACCAAAGCCGTTAGTAGTTTCGATTTATTCATCTAACGCTCACCTTGTTCATTATTTGATAAAGCATTATTTTTTAGCGAGGAACTAATCATTGCTGATAATTTTTCTGAAAAACTGTCAGCATTTTTTCCCATTGATTCATTATTAATATCTACAATCGATTCATCAAAAACATGAAGCATATTCACTCGACCCGGCGCCACACCAACTAATATTTGTTTACCGCCAGCCTGTAATAAGACAACACGTTCCCGTGCACTCATATTTATTCCATCAATTATTTTCAAGCTTCCATCTGAAGATGACTGTAGACGTTGCATGCGCTTTGCTACCCATGAAAGCGCGACGATACAAATAATAACGACGACCAACCCAAAAATTAGTTGGAGAAGATAACCTCCACTCATAGGGTCAGTTTTTATTGACTGCAGTGTTTTCTCTTCTGCTGATAATACTTGCAGAGGAAACATAAGGAACAGATAAACTATCTGTTGTATTTTATTATTGAAACATGTCATTTTTTGTTATATTTTTTCAGCTAGATACAATGGTTTATCGAAGTTTCTTGACGCGTTCAGCAGGGCTAATCACATCAGTTAACCGAATGCCAAACTTTTCATTAACCACGACCACTTCCCCGTGAGCAATTAATGTTCCGTTAATTAAGACATCAAGCGGCTCACCTGCAAGACGATCCAGTTCAACGACGGATCCCTGATTTAACTGCAAGAGATTATTAATCGGTAATTCAGTACGCCCTATTTCCATAGACAGTGTTACTGGAATATCTAAAATAACGTCCAGGTTAGTATTCTCAGTCGTCGTTAATTGACCGGCACTCTGGCCTTTGGTACTTAAGTCTTTAAATGCAGCTTTTTCATAGTCTTCTTCCGTGCTTGCATCATCCGTAGCTGATGCGGCTCCTGCACCTTCTTGGGTTGCCTGTTCTTCCATCGCAGCGCCCCATTCATCACCGGCGCCAGCTTCGTCTGTTTTATTGTCAGAAATTTCTTCACTCATAACACATTCCTCTTACTGTACTTCTTTTGAATAATCGGGCCTGATGATAGGACTCACGAATTGAACTGAATTTTTACCGTTTGAATTACCGAGCATACCGCGGAAAATAGGCGTTTTTGCTGCACGAACTGTCACCACGTCAGGCATGTCGATTGGGATAATGTCACCTTCGTTAAGATCAAGCACTTCGGCCAATGTCAGTTTAATATGTGACATTGCACAATCTATTTCGACAGGCGCTTGTTTTAATTCATCTTTAAGTGAATTAGTCCACCGGTGATCAACATCGATCTGATCGCTCTGCATACCCGTGTCAAGTAATTCACGAATGGGTTCTAACATCGAATAAGGCATAACAACATGGAACTCTCCGCCACCACCTTCAAGCTCTAACTTAAATTTTGTTACTACTACTACTTCTGTTGGACTGACAATGTTAGCGAACTGTGGGTTAATTTCTGAATTCAAATAATTAAAGTGCAACTCCAAAACAGGTTTCCATGATCTTTCTAAATCATTAAACAATAAATCCAGCAGTAGCTGCACAACACGATTTTCTGTTGGTGTAAATTCGCGTCCTTCAATGCGTGTGTGGTAGCGACCATCCCCACCAAAAAAGTTATCAACCGTTGCAAAAACAAGATTAGGGTCGATTACAAACAAACCTGTTCCACGTAAAGGTTCGATACCTACAAGGTTTAAGCTGGTTGGCATAAACAAACCGCGAACATATTCAGAAAATTTAATCATATTGACGCCAACCACATTCACTTCAACTGAACGGCGTAACATATTAAACATACTAATTCGCAGATAGCGTATAAAACGTTCGTTGATCATATCCAGTGTTGGCATACGACCACGAATAATTCGATCTTGACTGCCTAATTCATAAGAAACCGCTTCATTACCATCAATATTTTGATCACCTTCAGTCGTGACATCACCATCTTCTACACCATTTAGCAGTGTATCAATTTCGTCCTGTGATAAAACTTCTTCAGCCATGACTATTCCTATTGAATAACAAATGAAGTGAAATAAGCTGCTTCAAACACAGCAACCAATTCTTCTTCGCCTGTTACTTTCTTTAGGGTAGTGTTGATGTCGACGATAACTTCATCCAATAACTTCTGTTTACCTTCGCGGGTAGACATTATTTCGTAAGACTGAGTATCGAATAACATTAACAAGTTACTGCGTACGGCTGGTGAGTGTTCTACTACCTGTTTGATGATGTCTTTATTACGAGCCATCACCTCGATTGAAAACTGCATAAATCTAGCACTACGCTGATCACGGAAACTCACGACAAATTTAGGATCCATGGAGTGATACATTGGTGGTTCTAGTGGTATGACTTCTTCCTCCTCTTCTTCTTCACCCTCTGCTACTTCTTCAGTAGACGCTTCAGCTTCATCTCCCATGACAAAATATAATGTTCCGCCTACAAGCCCACTACTGAGTAACACTGCAGCTAACACTGCAATGATAATAATTTTCATATTCCCGGATTTTGCTGGTGCGGTTTCTTCTTCTTTTGCTTCTTCGTCTGCCATGGCGTATACCCTTTCTGTCTTTATGCATTGATTTGTATTTATAAGAGCAAGAGACGTGCCAATGATTAATAACGACATATCTTGTTGTTATTAATAGGTATATTTATGGCATGTATGATGGTGTTAATATTTTGACAAGGACTTTTATACAGGTGACGGAAATCTGCCTGTGGAGTTTGTGAGATAACAATATTAAAAAACTTTACCGCAGAGACGCGAAGGCGCAGAGAAAAGCTAAAGATAATTGGTGTATACGAAAATTGTAGGTGTAAATTTATTCGCACGACGAACACAAATATTGACACCTGCGTGCGAATAAATTCACACCTACAGCGTTCACCTACCGATAATAATATTTTTTTCTCTGTGTCTTCGCGTCTCTGCGGTTCAAGCTGACTATCTTAGATAAAGTAATCAACCATACTAGTAGGAGTCATTTTCTGCATGATTTTGTTTTCAGTGACACTTTCCTTTTCTATATGAGGAAGATGACGATCTAATTTTTCCGTACCCTGATTTTCAGCTTGCTGTTCACGTTGTTCGGCAAATGACTGATGAGATATATTAGAATCTGATAAATTCAAACCATCATTCTCCAACATTTCACGTAATTTCGGCATTGTCATTTCCATCGCTTCCCTAACGGCAGCATGACGACTTGATAAGGCAACATTAATTTGATCGTCATTTATCTCTAATCTCACCTCAACCGGACCTAAATTCGCAGGATTTAAACGTATTTCTGCCGCTTTTATGCTTTGGTTTGCCATCCATACAATTTGCTGACTCATTGCCTTAGACCAGCCAGGACTATTCAACGGTACACTTATTTCACTAAGTAGTGGCGCAGACTGTATATTTAATGGTGAAGAATTAGCAGCTTGTGTTAATGGCATACTGACCGTGTCAATGCGCGAAGTAATAGACGAAGCTTCTAAACGTTGTGATAGCGAACCTTGAATTTCATTCAACATATTTAGCTGTTGTATCGGCAAACTGGTAGGTGTTGAATGTTTTGATAACCCGGAAAAAAGTTTTTTATCCAGACTCAATTCCTGACTGTCCAAATTCAGTTGAGATAATTCCAGCTTCTCATTATTAGAACTACTTACCTTAGAAGATAATTTACCAGTATCACTTTTTGTCATCTCTGGTGTCACATTCTGCATGATGGACGTAGATTGGATTGATGAAGACAATTGGCTATCACTAACCTCGCCTTTTACTATAATATCGACAGGTAACGGTTTAATCGAATCCGGTGAATTAGCTAAACTGGAAGTTGAATGTAACTGTGTTCCTGCCTGGGAAGTAAGCTGTTTTTCGGCGGTTTTTGTATCTGTTATATTTATTGCATCTGATGACTGTTCCGTACGATTCAATACCGTTTCAATAATCGTGGCTAGTGATAAGGGGTCATCATTTGCCACATATTCGTCGATCTCGGTAGAATCCGGCAATGGACTGCCGCTTTCATCAGTATTCGAATCATGCTTTTCTGTATCAGCATGTTCACCCACTCTTGACAGAGATTCTGAAAAAGAATGTTCTTTATCAATTGATTCCGTTGCGTCACCGCTATTATCTCCCTGTATCGAACTACCTATAGCGGTATTGGCAGCATTAGGTGATTTACCCGAAACAGCAGTTGAAGAGCTTGTACTTGTCACATTAATTGTTTGGTTCATATAAGCACTCGTATTTTATCTATATTAATAGTCTAACTATTTTTTTAGCTTTTCAGTTAAGCATTACTATTTTTAATAAAGCAAATATTGTGCCAGAAGATAACGTTCATACTGTAGGTGTCTCTATATACGCTCATCGTGCGAAAAAATTCACACCTACATAGTTTGTACGCATCAACAATAATAGAATTTTCTCCGTGGCTATATGTTTCGACAATTATTCCTGTATGACTCTATATGCAGGCGTCCTACCTTAACTTACAGTAGGTTTTTAGGTTTGCTGATAAACAAAAGTACTAAAATTAATATTTACGAACTGAAACACCTGGCTGACTTTCTGATTCACGCTGTTCGCGTTTTTCCTGCTGCCTGGTTTCATTCAATTGTCGTTTTTCAACAACCTTATTAACTATTTTGCTACGACTTCGTTTTTCTAACCACTTAGATTTGCTTTGGTCACAGTCTGCTCGACCATTCGTTACAAGTTGACGTTGTTGTTTAATGGCATCATCTAATCGACGTAGAAATAAACTATAATCCTGATATTGTATAACGGATATACCGTTAGCACCGGCACTATTGAAGGTATTAATATATTCATCGCGATAGCTGATTAGTTCATTTAATTGATTTTCCTGCTGTTGTAAGACGCGTAACACATTGCCATGATCACGTGCTGCACCGCGTTCATTTTGTTTTGCCAGGCTGGCTATCGGTTTTAATTTTTTAGAGCTTTTCATCACATCCCACTAACTCTTAAGTAAAAAAATTTATTTTCCCTCTTCGTGAGAAAAATAGGTTTCTGTTTGCATACTCTTATCAGACTCATCACCACCCACCATTGTATTTTCTCTCCTTTCTCTGTCTTCAATTTCCTGTTTTTCCAGCGTTGTTTTTAATTGTTCATAATGATCGTTTTTTTTTGTCCATACTGCCTTTAGCTTTTCATAACTTTCACTACTAATATCTGCTTTGTACTGACGTGTTTCCACAACTGAATCAAGATATTGCATTAATAACTGGCATTCTCTCACCTGCACAACCGACAAACCAGAAGACTTGGCCGTTCTCAATCCATCTGAACATTCATCACGATAGGTAATACAGGTCTCCAGTTGCGACTGTTGTTCTTTTGCCTTTTCTTCATCACTAACCATTTTATTAAATGCTTTTACTTCTTCACGATGCGCTTTGTCAACAAGGCTGCGGGTTTCTTTTAAATCTGACATCTTTATATCCTTTACAAATCCTGACCTGGAACAAGACTTTCCAGTGCATTGACGCTATCTTCAAATGAATAGGCATCTCTTGTATCTTGTTGTAAGAATTGTAAAAATGCATCATTGTAATTTATGGCTTCATCGATGTCCGGCTCACTGCCATATTGATATGCACCAACACTAATGAGGTCACGATTTCTCTGATAGATAGAATGTAACTTTTTAAAACGTGATGCGGCAACCTTATGTTTTTCTGTAATGACATCATTCATGATACGACTAACGGATGCTTCGATATCAATGGCAGGAAAATGTCCTTCCTCGGCAATTTGTCTGGACAACATGATGTGTCCGTCCAATACAGCACGTGCTGAATCAACGATAGGATCATTGGCATCATCACCTTCAGCCAGTACAGTATAAAATGCCGTTATAGATCCACCTTTTTCACCATTATTGCCTGCACGTTCCACCAGTTGTGGTAATTTTGCAAAAACAGAAGGCGGGTAACCTTTCGTTGCCGGGGGTTCACCAATTGCCAATGCAATTTCTCGCTGTGCCTGAGCAAAACGTGTCAATGAATCCATTAATAGTAAGACGTTTAAACCTTTATCACGAAAATATTCTGCAACCGTTGTGGCTAGCCATGCACCATGCATGCGCATGAGTGGCGGACTATCTGCAGGACTGGCCACCACCACAGCACGCGCCATGCCCTGCTCACCTAAAATATTATCAACAAATTCTTTTACTTCTCGACCGCGTTCTCCGATCAAACCAACAATGACAACATCTGCCTCAGTAAAACGCGTCATCATTCCTAGCAACACACTTTTACCGACACCACTACCAGCAAATAAACCTATTCTTTGTCCACGACCAACGGTTATTAATGAATTAATTGCTGTTACACCGACATCTAAAGGTTCTTTAATTGACCAACGTGCTAATGGATTACCAGGTTTACCAGCCAACGGCAAACTATGTGTGTAATTAATAACGCCTTTACCATCAAGCGGATTGCCAGCCGCATCAATAACGCGACCGAGCAATTCATCACCTACTTTAGCTTTGTACATGCCTTTGCCGGGAATTACCGGTGCATCAGGTACCAACCCACGGCTATCTCCGGTGGGCATTAGATATAATCGTTCGCCTGAAAAACCAACCACTTCCGCTTCCACATCACCTTCAGGTGATGACACCAAACAACGCGCACCCACTGCTGCATGACAACCCACTGTTTCCAGTGTCAGCCCGACCATTCTATTTAATTTTCCTTCTACTACCATCGGTACATCATTAGCGGCACGAGATTTATATTTTTCTAATATTTCACACCAGATAGGACTACGACGATATTCATCATTTGCACTCTCATTATTATTAGTATTCGAACTCATTCTATCGTTGGTCCTGTTCTCTCTCGCCACCCATAATATTGGCAATAACCGAATTGAGACGATTTTCAACCGTTGCATCAATTCGTGAAGTATTGGTTTTCACACGACATCCTCCACGTGTTAAAAGTGGGTCTTCCACAATTCGCCAGTGCGCCTCATTTCCAGGTTGCAGCATACTGCTTCTGATTAATTCGGAATCTTCTGGATGCAGTTCCAACGTGACATCACCGGTTACATCAGGTAGTGAATTTAGTGCTTCCTTGATTACTGCGACAACTTCACCCGGTGACGTTTTTAATTCGCGACGCACCAGTTGTTTAACAACGAGCATACACAGCTGCACCATTTCATTGACAAGTTGTTCATCCAGATCAGGCAATGGCATCGCCAGTGTTGCCATCAATGATTGCAGGTATTGTGTTTGTTCGCGTATTTCTTTCTGCCCTTTTTCCAATCCTTCCATATAACCCTTTGCATAACTTTTTTCATAAGCTTGCTGACGAATTTTTTGTTGCTGCGTATTGTGCGTGTTTTTTTCAGCATCGGATAACTTGTAATCAAACACATCTTCTTCTGATATATTCAGCACCGGCGCGCGCCAGGGCTGACAATCTTTTCGTTCTTTACAGTTAATAATTTTAGACATACTCTTCGTCTCCCTTACCACCTAACGATATCTCTCCTGAATCTGCTAATTTCTTGGCAATAGCTAACACTTCCATCTGTGCATCTTCGACATCTTTTAATTTAACCGGACCTTTTGCTTCCAGATCCTCGCGCATCATATCTGCTGCACGTGAAGACATATTACTAAAGATTTTTTCTTTCATAGTGTCGTCCGCACCTTTCAACGCAACAATTAACTGTTCGGACTGAACATCACGTAGTATCGTTTGCATGCCCTTATCATCAACTTCAAGTAAATTCTCGAAGACGAACATTTGACCCTGAATAGCTTCAGCGAGATCTTTGTCTATTTCAGTGATGGTTTCAGTAATGACTGCCTCTGATGCACCATCCATAAAGTTAAGAATATCTGCAGCTGTTTTAATGCCGCCTACTCCTGAGTTTTGTACATTATTACTACCAGAAAACTGGTTTTCTAAAACTTCATTTAATTCCTGTAATGCTGCCGGTGGCACACCATCTAAGGTAGCGATGCGCATTAACACATCCGATCGAGCTCGTTCGGGCAAATAGTTTAAGATTTCAGCAGCATGATCACTTTCCAGGTAAGAAAGCACAATGGCTATAATTTGCGGGTGTTCATTTTTAACCACTTCTGCAACAGCACGCGGATCCATCCATTTTAATGACTCCAGACCTTTTGAGTTTTTACCGACAAGAATACGGTCAATAATACCGCCAGCCTTATCTTCACCGAGTGCATTGTTAAGCATGTTTTTAATATACTCATCAGAATCAACACCTACACCCGATTGAGCGTTGGCTGTTTCTACAAACTTACCAACAACTGATTCGACTTTTTCATTTGATACGTTACTCAGTGAGGACATTACCAGACCTAATTTCTGCACGTCTCTTGGCGCCATATGTTTCAATACTTCTGCCGCATTTTTCTCACCAAGGCTCATCATAAAGATGGCCGCACGTTCAGGCCCTGATACGCCTTCCAAATTATTTTCTGCCATTGCTACATCAGCCATCTGCTTCTACCCACGTATTAAGTACTTGTGCCGCGCGTTTTGGATCTTCATTTACGATGCCACTAGCCATGTCTAATAATTGTTGACCATTCGGTTGCTGACCCGGTTGCAAGGGTAGCCCCCCTGCCTTTTGATTACTTAAAGTCACCCGGTCATTGCCCGCTTCTGAAGCCGGTACATATTCCCCTGAAGGTAATGCTGCAAGTGCTGCGGCATGGTTTTCGCCCTGTTTAGCTAGACTATTTAGCATTGGGCGTAATACACCAAACACCATTAATATTACGAACAATCCACCTAGTGCTTGTTTTGCAACACTGAACACCCACGGTTGTTCCCAAATAGGTACTTCAGGAAGGGATTCAACTTCCTCTGGCAATTTAAACTGTGTATTAACTATGTTTAATGTATCTCCACGTTGCTCATTTAAGCCTACGGCTTCTTTAACCAATGTAGTTACATATTGAATTTCTTCTTCACTAAGTGGTTCTCTGGTTATTTTTCCTTTTTTACTAACAATGGCTCGGTAATCAACAATAACAGCGACCGATAAACGCTTAAGTGTTGTTGGTGACTGGCGAACATGACTGATGGTTCTATCCAGTTCATAATTTCTAAGCGTACGTGAAGAGTTATTACCATTTACACCAGCAGTATTTTCAGTAGAAGTATCAGTACTGCCACCAGCGGGGGGTTGATTGGTTAATGCGCCGGGAATACCGGATGGCCCCTGTTGGCTACTATTTTGCTCAAACAATTGCTCGCTGCGCACCGCTTTTTGCTCTGGAGAATAACTTTCTTTAGTTTCTTCATGAGAAATGAAATCAACTTCAGCAACCACTTGTGCTCTTACACCTTCTACGCCAACAATAGGGCTAATGATTTCTATGATGCGCCTTGAATAACGATCTTCTAATTTACGCGTGTAATCAAATTGACTACCACTCAACATCATGTCCGATTGACTACCTTTACTGCTTAATAGTCGACCTTTATCATCAACAACTGTTACTGATTCAGAGTCCAGCCCTGGTACACTTGAGGCAACAATATTAATAATGCCCGCAGTCTGCACTTCATTGATAGTACGACCCGGATATAAATTAAGAACAACAGAAGCGGAAGGACTACTGCTTTTACGTGCAAATGCAGATTGCTTAGGAATGGCAAGATGAACGCGCGCACTTTGCACCATGTTCAATCTGGTGATTGATTGCGCCAACTCGCCTTCAAGTGCACGCTGGTAACGAGCTTTTAGCAAAAAACGATTACTGCCTAAACCCTGATCTTCGTCCAGTAGTTCATAGCCATCTTCACTTTTACCAGAAAAACCAGAGTTGGCAAGTTTCATTCTGGCTTCATGAATTTTATCTGCCGGAACCATGACCCCACCACTGGTCGGTTCTAATTGGTACATAATGCCAGAGGTGTTAAGTACTGAGGTAACTTCTGATAAATCTTTAGCCGTTAAATTTCCATATAACATGCTGTAATTAGGCGTTTGAGACCACATAGCAACGGTTACGCCAAGCGCAACGCTAATAGCAAGACCAACCATTAAACCCAATTGACGTAATGCCGGTAAGGAACCAAACCCTTGTGCCTGCACTGCTACATTATCTGCTGTCATTATTGCCATTCTTCACCAATTTTGCGTTTTATAATAGTCTCAATTATTTTTTTATTATTTTGAAAAATTCAGATCAAACCTGCATATTCATCACTTCTTTATAAGCAGAAACCAGATTATTTCGCACCTGGGTCATTGCTTGAAATGAAACATTTGCCTTTTGAATCGCCACCATCACTTCACTTAAATTCACATTGGGGTCACCCATTTCAAACGCCGTCGACAGCTTGCCAGATGTTTTCTGTGTTTCATTGACCTGATTAACAGAGTCTTTTAATAACTGAGCAAAATCTGGTTTTGCAACATCTGAGCCTGCATCGAAGGGACTTTTCGTCTCAGCAGCGGATGCCATTTCGCGCATCTGTTGAAGTAATTGGTTAATTTCTAAACTACTCATATCGATCACCTGTGAATTGTTTACGTTTCTCTCTATATCTATCGGCTTATAACGCTAAAACTTATGCCGGCAAAGCCACGCCGGCATCACGCATTCTCGCTATTTTGTAACGCAATGTACGTGGACTTATTCCCAGCTTCTCTGCAACCTCTTTTCGGGTAGTTCTGGCATTTAATGCAGAGATAATCAGATCCTGCTCACGTGCTTTTAAATCACCGTTTAAGCCTGATTCGACAACCTGTTCAATTGATTCAGTCGTATTCGATGCGTAGTGCGTTGTTTCTTCAAACTGAATATCGCAGTCATCAATGATATTGTCTGTTTTCAGGATAAGAGCTCGCTGTATAACATTATCGAGCTCGCGTATATTTCCTGGCCAGTTGTGCGCTTTAAGTACACGTTGCGCTGAGATTGAAAAATAATTTTTCTCCCCTCTTTGGCTAGTCGCCATAATATGTGAATGGGCATTCAACATTTTATTCGCAATCGGTAAAATATCATCCTTACGATTCTTTAACGGTAGAATATTTAATGGAAAGACATTTAGACGATAAAAAAGATCTTCTCTGAATTGGTTATCTACTACTGCCTGATGTAAATCTCTATTAGTAGTAGCAAGAATTCGTACATCCAGCTCGATAACTTTACTGCTGCCTAAACGTTCAACTTCCTTTTCTTGCAGGACACGTAATAGTTTTGCCTGTAAACCTAAATCCATTTCTGTAATTTCATCCAGTAGTAATGTTCCACCTTGCGCCTGTTCGAACTTTCCGGCTTTTGCTTGATAAGCGCCGGTATAAGCACCTTTTTCATAACCGAATAACACCGACTCCAGCATATTTTCTGGTATCGCTGCGCAATTAATGGCAATAAATGGGCCATTGGCTCTAGCTGAATGCTCGTGAATGAAACGCGATACTACTTCTTTCCCCACACCCGATTCACCGGTGATCATGACTGTTGCTTCAGAAGCGGCGACTTTTTTGGCAATTTGAGACAACTGAATACTTTTTTCATCAACAGCAATCAAACCAGAATCAACTTTAACTGATGGCGATATAAAACGTTCTATCATTTCGATGAGTGCATTGTGTTCAAAAGGCTTAACCAGATAATCAGCCGCGCCATCATGTAAAGAATGAACGGCATTTTCGATAGTGCCATATGCAGTCATCAGGATCACGGGCATATCTGAATAGATTGCTTTGCACTTTTTCAATAACTCATGACCATCCATTGGTTTCATCTGAACATCAGATAGAACAATATCAATGTTATTGTTCGTCTTTAAAATATCTAAAGCATGAGTGCCGTCTTCAGCTGTAATGACATTATAATTTTCCATACCAAGTGTTTTTGCTAATACTTCACGCAGTGCAGCATCATCATCAACGACAAGAATAGTTTTATCATTCGTTTCTGAAAGTGCTTGTTGCAACGAATATTGCATGCTTGTTTCATTATTATCTTTAAGATTGGTTTGATTCATAGTACTACCTCATGTGTATCATTTTCTTTTACTGTTGATAACAAATTAATCATTTTTTTATTTTGTTTATTGCTGATGATATGACTTGGCAATAACCCGGAAATTTCAGATCGTGGAAAAGTGAGGGTAAAACGACTACCAACCGCCACTTCAGAACGAACAAGCATTACACCGCCATATCGATTGACAGTGGCGTTAACCACAGCTAACCCTAAACCTGTACCTGTTGATTTTGTTGTAAAAAAAGGCTGAAGTATTTTGTCAATGGTATTTTGTGACATACCACAGCCGTTATCACTTACATTTATTTCAAACTGATTTTTATTATTCAGAAAAGCATCAACTTTTACACTAGTAAATTTATCGATACCACCTTCTATACATGCATAAATCGCATTATCAATAACATTTTGAATGGAGCTTGATACCACATCGCTATTTGCCTGGATAATGACATTCTTTAAATTCTTACTCACCGTCATCGAACCACCATCTACTCTGTCATCGAGTTCAAATGATTTTTTAAAAAGAGTCATAAATTCATAGGTATTTATGTACTCTGATTTAACAACATCACCTTTAGCAAATAGCAGCATTTCAGAGACCATTCTCTCAAGATGCAACAATCTCTCTTTTGCTTTTTCTGCAAATTCGATTCTTTCACTTTTATCATTTAAAGGATGATTTAATGTAGTGATATATAACAAAGCTGATGACAGCGGTGTGCGGATTTGATGTGCGAGTCCTGCTATCATTTCACCTAGCGTGCTTAACCTCTGCTGCTGGTTTAATTGATTCTGTAATTTTCTATTTTCAGTAATATCAGAGATAAGAATTAATTTCCCCATATCTGAAGAACCGCTTTCATTTCTTAATGGTCGTGCGCTAACATTGACCCAACGCCCATCTTTTAAACGCAATTCATCGCCTTCGTTTAACAGAGAGTACTGCGCAATTTCTTTCCAGGCTGAACCAATAAGACTATTATCAACACTTGACAGCATCGAACTAGCAAGCGGGTTAACCTGTGTGATGTCATCGTTCTTATCAAGTACGATGACGCCAGCCGGCAGTACATCTAACAGGCCTTCTAATCGTGACGCTAGTATTTCTTTCTCAGCTAATTGCTTTAACCTTTCACTTCGAGCCTCTGCCAACTCTAAAGTAAGGCGTGTGACATGGCTTTCGAGATCGGCATAAGAATCTGTTAATTTTTCAGAAAACTGATTGAACAGTTTAAATGCCTGTTCAAGTTGAACATTATCATGCACTCCACTGGCATGCTGCTCACTAGCTGTTATCTGATTAATCATAGTTACTGGCTCGTTTATCTGGTTTACGATAGTCATAGAGCAAAGACCGTGCCGATTATTTAATAAACTATAATTTCAAAGGCTTAGAAGTCGTAATTTTTTATGTGCCAAACTTTCGTCGTACTTGAAAAATATTGGAGACAGCATTCTGACGTTGGTAAATCTTGTTCATAACTCCCCTTAAGAAGTGGTTGTTTCTGCCGATATTTAATACAGGAACTGGGATAAAATTATGTCGTTATATTCTTTAGACAAACTAATCAATGAAACACGTCGTTTGGCAGCGGAGTTCAAGCGCTCAACGGGCACAATGTTGCCGGTCTCGGGTGAAATAGCCAAATATGATGTATCCACACACTTAAAACTGACCTTAAATCAGGAAAACAACTGTGGTTTTGATGCAATGGGTCGTGACAAAAGAGAAGGACAACGTGTATTAATAAAAAGCCGAGTTATCGGTGACAACGTTAAATCAGGCCATCGAATTGGACAATTTAATACAAATGGAAACTGGGACATCATCATCCTTTCCCTAATGAACAATGAATTTGAACCGATGGAAATGTATCAACTGAATCGTGAAGAAGTGATTGAAGCTTTGTCTTGTTCGAATGATAAACGGTGTAAACGTGGTGCTATATCTGTTGCTAAATTTAAAATAATCGGCGAATTGGTCTGGTGCAAAGAAAATGGTGCCATAGAGCTATATGACTATAACAACAGCTGCGATGCTATTTATTGATTATTATTTCACCTTCTTAAAATAATTTACTATAAAATTTTAATATATCTTAAGTCTAAATAGAGCATGCCGACATACATTTTATAAATGTCTTTTTGAAGTATGTTTAGAGGCCAAGATTATGAAAATGGAAGATAAAACACACGTCAGTGCATTGAGCGAAGCACAGAGCGCCTGTGAATCAAGACAACCTGACGTTATCCTACTTGACCTTTCCCTGCCAGATGCACATGGGCTAAATACAATCAAAGAGCTAAAATCTGTCGCTTCTGAATCACCTATCGTTGTAATGACCGGTAATCAAGATTCAGACACCATCGACTTAGCTGTACAAGCTGGCGCACAAGACCTCTTACAAAAAGGCGAATACAGTAGTAAGTTTTTGGGAAAAACAATACGTTATGCCATCGAACGCAAGCAGAGCGAACTAGAATTAAAACATCTGGCACACTTTGATCCACTAACCGGTATCGCTAATCGAGTCCTATTTATCGATAACATGACTCGCGCATTGTCACATGCTGAACGTCACGATGAAAGATTATCATTAATGTTTATCGACCTTGATGATTTCAAAAATATCAACGATACACTTGGCCACGAAGCGGGCGATGCACTGCTTATCCAAGTAGCCGATCGTTTAAACGAAGCAATAAGAGAGTGCGATACTATCGCCAGACTCGGCGGTGATGAGTTTGCAATTATTCTTGAGGATATAAGTACCGTTTATAATGTCGATGTTATCGCTAACAAAATATTGCGAACCCTGTCTCAACCTTTTGCCTTACAAGGCCAGGAAATGTATGTAGGCGCAAGTATCGGTATCGCGATGTTCCCTGATGCAGGTACTAGTACTAATACTCTGTTAAAACATGCCGATATAGCAATGTATCGCGCTAAAAAAGAAGGTAAAAATAATTACCAGATATTTACAGAATCGGTAGATTCTCAAGGCCTAGCCAGAATTCAAATGGAAAGAGATCTGCAGACTGCCTTATCAAGAAATGAATTTGAATTACACTATCAACCACTCTACGATGTCGAAAGCGGTGAAATACACTCCGCAGAAGCCCTTATACGGTGGCGTCATCCCGAGAGAAAAGAACTTATTCCGCCGATTGAATTTATCCCTATACTGGAAGAGACAGGCCTTATCTCATCGGTAGGTGAATGGGTTATGCGTACAGCTTGCGAACAATGCAAACAATGGCACAAGGAAGGTATGATAGGTTTTAGTGTTGCCGTAAATGTTTCACCACGTCAGTTACAACAAAAAGAACCCGTGGAATGGATTGCTCGCGCCTTGTGGGAGACAGGATTGGATGGCAAATATCTAAATGTCGAACTCACAGAAGATATTTTATTAGACAACCCTGCCAAAGCTAAAGCCAACATAAATCGTATTCGTGAAATGGGGGTTTCTGTTTCAATCGATGATTTTGGTACAGGTTACTCTTCTTTAAGCTACTTGATGAATTATGAAATGGACATACTCAAAATAGATCGTAGCTTTCTAAATACTCTGGAAACCAATAAAGCTACACCGGTAATATTGAAGGCCATAGTCCAAATGGCACATGGTCTTAATCTACAAGTTGTAGCAGAAGGCGTCGAGCGAGAAGAACAGTTCACATTTTTGAAAGATCAAGGCTGCGATATTTTACAAGGTTACCTGTTTAGTCCACCTGTTGAAGCGAATACATTATTTGCTCTCATAAATGAACACTATCCTTACCGCCCCATGAAAATAGCTTGACAAAATTTTATAAATATTAATAGCCATATAAAAACCCGATTACAATAAAATAAAAATATGAAAAAAAATAATAATCATTATTTTATTGCCAGTTTTATTGACGTTGCCTGTCAAAGTTTGGAGTAACACATACTCTGATACCGAAAAAAATTCAAGTGGGAAATTACCACTAGAGAATTTTCAACAAGTCTACCAATATAATAAATACGCCATTAATCAGCTCGAAAAAATTCTACGAGAAGAAAAAAACGACCTTATCGCGTAGGCGCACAATTAAAAAATGTCGACACTCCCATGTTGGTTATCAAACTCAACAGCTTAAATTACTTGCTACTAAAATACGCTCAACCAGAAGTGTCGTTTATATATCAACCATTACAAGAAAACTTAATATTAAATTCTCAAGAATTATTAATACAAAATAAATTATTTTTATTAAACTTGAGAAAACTGTTTAATAACTACCCCTCCCTTACGCATGATATGTACGAACAGACATCAACGTCAGGCTGGTTTGAAAAATCAACCACTCCGTTAGTTATTTATCAACAACTTTTACATATAGAGAAATATCTCTATGGCTTAAAATCTGTTATAAACCCTAAAGGCGTTTACGAAATCGTACTATCAACACGCAGCATTATTTCCGATAGCTGCCAAAATAATGCAATTAAGCAAACACCACTAGTAATGGGAAAAAGACCCAAAGACGTATATTCGCAGCTGTTTGAATATTTGAAATTACTTTCTAATCACACACAATTTACTATGCCAGAACGTGGCCCTATCCACGTATCACCAAGTGATGTATTTGATGCAGCCCTCATTGCCATGGTATACAGTAGAAAAATTAATGAATCCTCTTCGCTTAAAATAAAAAACACCATTAACAATCCCTATACTAAAAAGCCTGACTTTATTACACCCTCACACGTTTATCAGGAAGTCACACAAAACATGAAATTATTAGAGTGCATAACAGATGCAAGCTGATAAACGAGTGGATTTTGCGAATTTATCGCCATCGGGAATTACGATAGACAAATTAGAAGCAACATTTATCTTCCCGAAAAAAATAGCATTATTTACACTTGCGATATGTTTATTACCATTATTGTATTACATTGACCTCGACTTTAGTTTCGCTAGCTCAGCAACACCAATTGATATACAGCAATTGGCACACTGGGAATTGAGTCGCGCCCATCTTATTGATGAAATGTTTTATGCACTAGCCGGCGGGATTCAACATGCATTACTAGAATGGAGCGCTGTGGTTCTCGCCTTCTTGTGTGTCACAGTATCAATGGCACATTACAGCATGAGTAAAGATATTACTGCACCCATCATCGGCCTGGCCTTATTTATGAGTGGATGTATGGATCTGTTTCACACCCTCGCAGCAACCAGACTGATTGATCCGACTGCTGAAAATAGCAATTTAATTCCTTTCACATGGGCTGTGTCTCGTACTTTTAGCGCCAGTGTTCTATTAACAGGTATAAGCTTTATTTTAATCAGCAAAAAGAAACGGCTTAATGTTCAAATACCACAAATCATTATTGGTGGCATGGTTCTATTTTTTATAGTGTATATGTTAGCCAGCTGGATGGCTTTAAGTGAAAACCTGCCACAAACCCAATTTCCTGATGCTTTGATAACCCGGCCATATGATGCTTTGCCTATGGTTATTTTTATAGTTTGCATTCCCCTTTGTTGGAGACTAATAAAAACCAGTCCCAGTTTTTTAGGTGCGATGATACTTATTGGTCTATTACCTGATGTATTTTCCGAGGCTTATATGGCATTTGGCTCTGACTCACTATTTGACCATCACTTTAACAGTTCACATGGTCTTAAAATATTAAGTTATGCCTTACCATTTTTAGGGTACTTACTTGATTATCGTCAGCTATATAAAGACAAACAAGAACAGGAAATTGAACTAGAAAATGTTTGTCAAACATTAACGAAAAAAAACATTCAGATGGATATAGCAATCGAAAAATTAAGCCACTCTAATGAACAACTCGAACGTTTTGCTTTTGTTTGTTCACATGACCTACAGGAACCTGTAAGAATGGTACACAGCTTTAGTCAGTTACTGGAAAAACGACTGGGAGATAAATTAGATGATAAAAACAAAGAATATCTTAATTACATTACGGATGGAGCTCTTCGTGCTAGAGGAATGATTTCAGACATCCTTAATTTTTGCCGCCTGGATCAAGACACTAATGCACATGAAATAATAGCACTTACTACTATATGTGAAAATGTGAATAGTACACTTGAAGATTTCATAGAAGAACATAATGCCAGCTTTATATGGGATGACTCATTACCTGAAATTGAAGCCGCACCTTCTCAAATGTTTCAGTTAATTATGAATTTAGTTAATAACGGCCTAAAGTTTAACCGTAGTGAAAACCCACAAGTAAGAATTAGCGCAATAGATAAAAAAGATTATTGGCAGATAGAAATAAAAGATAATGGTATTGGTATTGATTCGAAATATAAAAATAAATTATTTCAAGTATTTGAACGTTTAAATGCAAAATCAGAGTTTCCCGGTACTGGCATTGGTCTTGCAATATGCAAAAAAATAGCAGAACAAAACAATGCAAAAATCATAATCAATTCTACTCTCACTAAAGGTAGTACATTTATTTTAATCTGGCCCAAAATACTAGAGGATAACAATGTCTATTTCACCCATTAAAATTTTATTAATTGAAGATAACCCAGGAGATGTTGAGCTAACACTCGTTTGTTTTGAAAATGCACGCCTGGCAAACATTTTGACTGTTATTAGAGATGGCCAGGATGCAATGGATTTCTTTGATCGTGGTAACGATTTACCCGATATCGTTCTATTAGATATCAATTTACCTAAAATTAGTGGGCTCGAAATACTGCAAAAAATTCGTATGAAGAGTGAAAGTAAAGATACCCCCGTTATTATGTTGACTTCATCTCAATCAAAAAAGGATATTTTAAAAAGTCATAATCATAAAGCCAACGCCTACCTCATTAAACCTATCGTTTTTGATGAGTTTTATCAGGCAATAAAAACACTGGAAACGTTTTGGATAACTGTGGTTAAATCATCTGATAATATAAATCAACTAAATGGTGGCGACAATGCGTTCGATAGAAATATTATTAGTAGAGGATAACCCAGGTGATGTGGAATTAACTAAGGAATCGCTTAATGAAGGAAAAATTAAAAATGAGTTAAACGTTGTCATTGATGGAGAGGTGGCACTCGAGTATGTATACAAAAGGGGGATTTATAAAAATGCCAGCACACCAGATATTATTTTGTTGGATCTAAATCTACCCAAATTTGATGGTCGAGAAGTTTTACAACAACTAAAATCTAACCCTGTTACTAGCCATAT
>UOFE01000013.1_pt1 | contig 132268 bp, 115 predicted proteins | sample 1988381 | NCBI WGS metagenome assembly UOFE01 (sample SAMEA4712194, study PRJEB27164) | hydrothermal vent metagenome | biome: marine basaltic hydrothermal vent biome; feature: marine hydrothermal vent; material: mineral | place: Pacific Ocean | collected 2011-06-14/2011-07-23 | depth 1689 m
AGATGTATCAACAAGACGAGCTGTAAAAGCAACCTCATTACGATTATTCATTGTTAAATCAGAAAACCCTTCAAATCGTCCATTGCCAAACGGTACTGTACTCCTGCTGTCTATAACTAATGTGCTGTCTATAGATGCTACCTGATTAGCAGCTACATACTGCGCACTAAAACAACATAATAAACAGAGAAAACATTTGATTATCTGCTGCGCTATTTTATTTTTAGGTCTTAACGACGTTTTATTAATGACTCGTGAAATACTCATATAAATCTCCTTTACAAGCCTGAATGGCTGAATGGCTGATATTTTTTTGGAGGTTTGATATTTTTCATTCCACCGAAATCGTTGTATCAGGTATCTACTCCTGATGAAAAGCTTAAGGTAAGAATATACAGTAGCTCTCTTTTATTTCTCTTTTTTCAGGGAGAGTATTGTCGAAACTATGTGATTAAGATCACAAAAATTAACATTGAGCAGGAGGGAATGACGTAGTTAGTGCACTTATCGTGTGTGAGGTTTCAAAGACCACTGGTCTTCCATTGAGATAAACGAGACGAGAGATGAAACAAATTACCTAATTATCAGATACAGGAAAAAACCGGCGAGACTGCCCAGGTTGTAAAAAGTACCCATCGTTAACATTATCCTGTATGTCCTGGGTAGCCGACGCACCATACTGCGAGGGGTTAAGGAACATTCTACTTTGTCCTGTTTCCAGAGGTTTATATGTCATTACATCATTAGAATTGCCTCCCAATTCATAGTCATTGTACTGTTCGATATTGGAGACAGGAAGATGAGGATTCTCTGACTGGATACTGGTCGTATCAGCGACTAAATGCTTCTCAAGATATTTAGTTGTTGCAGCTAAATCAAGGTCAGGAATTAAACCCTCACGAACATTTACTGTACTTTTAATTAAGGACAGCGGTATCGTCTTAGCAGTAGACGAAGGGGCGCTATTACTAACGATTAGGTAAATACCAAATATGACAGATAAAACGGTTAAAAATATTTTATTTATTATTTTCAATTTAAATAGCAGTACTTAACAAAAACGCATAATAAAAAGCTACCTGAATCATAAGTTATTGCAACATGAAACAGGTAGCTATCTAAATGAGATTTTACTGATAACCAACCGTACAACCATACAAACGAAGATTCGTATCAGAAGTATCTGTATCATCAAAGAAAACAGCCAATCGGTATGTGTAGTTTTGGTTATCCACCACATCTGCACCTGCGGTAGTGATAGTTGTAGCAGTCAACGCTTGCACATCCGTACTGTTTAATGTTTCAGGCGTTGTAATAACTGTTTGCAGTGCATCAGAAAGATTGGTTCTTTGTAGCCGACCAAATACAGCTGTACCAGCAGATAAGTCGTTATCATATAGATAACAGGTTAATGATGTCAGCACTGCTTTATGCGGTAACTGTATGCCTGCTACTGCATCACATATCGCAACACCGCCACTTTCATAATACCCATATAAACCCGTTACTATAGTGTTCCAACGGCAATCAGCTACATCGTCTTCATTACGAAAAGCATGAGATGAAACCGAAATATAACCTGTTTCTAGCGCATTTAATCTGCTGTCATTATCATCCACCGCCGATTTTATAGCCGTAAAATTATCATTAACTTCAGCAGCAACAGCCGCTGTTCCTGAAGTAAAAGTATTTGGGAGGACTACCTCACCTGCTGTTACTGAAGTTGCGCAAGACACACTCAATAAGAGAATTACTGCACTTTTAATATTCGTATATCTTTTCATTATTTTTTCCTTATGTTTTATTGATTATCTTTTCTTATCGCCACCATAAGCGATAAAGTTTATTGATCACATATTAGCTATTATTTCCAACTTCCTTGATCCCAAATCATTTCATTCCAATTATTATTTTCAGTATCTGTTTCTGTAATATCACTATTACTGCTACTGCCTCCGCCGCATGAAGCAATTAAAGCAAGGCTAATAAAACAAATAAATACTCTAATTAATTTAGTCATTATGTACTCTCACTTTTGGTTATAAGTTTATTAAGTAGTCGTGTTTAGATTTGTTGCACTGAAATTAACAACTTAATTTTTGGTTGATATTTTTCATTTCTAAAAATACTGAATCAGATATTTATACCTGATGAAAAACGTAAGGAAAGTGTATATAGCCCCCCTCTTTTATTTCTCTTTTATACAGGGGGGTATTGTCGAACTTATGTGATGCAGATCACATAGTTTAATATTGCGCGGGAGGCAAAGGCGTAGTTGGTGTACTTATCGTGCGCGAGGGTTCAAAGCCACCAGGCGGTATAGACCCCTGGTTGCCATCACTGCAACCATTGGCTGTTTCCCACACGTTATTGTCATAACAGGTTAGACCCGTACCGGCGAAATTCACTTCTCGATTGGGCGAGCCGCTACCCGAGCCACCTGACATATCAGAGACGCTGGCAGAGACTAAAGAATATCGAGTGATTTCTACATCACTCGGATTCGAAGGCGCGATAGAGATACGCGATGAGTTATTAACACTTTCAGGCGTACCAAGATAAACATCGTTGAAAGCTGAGTAGCGGTCTTCATATACATTTGAAGAGCCTCCGTCCATCGCGTTCGAACTTCTTCGAACACCTGCTAGTAACATATCCGCATCAAAAACTCCTTCTGGTCTGAGGGTTATGCCATGCTTATCCCCATTTGTACCGATATGATTTCCATTGATGTCACTGTGTATAACCACGGTTCGTGACGAGCATTCAACCCGAATATTATGCTCGAAAGCAATTTCTATACTTACGTCTAAAAAACCAAGAAAACTGACACAACTATTCGGTAACAAACCAATGTTTATACCAGGTATCAACACTCTCGATCCCTTTATGTCGACAGATGAGAAATATAAACCTCTCGGTAAAGGCACATTTCCACATAATAAATCAGCATTATTCGAGCAGTAGTTCGAATTTTCCATAATGACGTAACCACCACCTGTCACTGATGTTTCATAATCCATATCAATATCATGCAAAGTAATATCCGAAAAGCTCATACCAAGTCGTAAAGAATGCAGTCTTACATTAACTAACGTTATATTACGGTTCCAGCCTGGTATTGATATTGCCAACACCTGAGCATCATTGACAATTAAATCACTGCAACCACTATCCGCACCTATACCAAACGGCTCCGATATTTCTGCCTTCAGCCCACCCGCACCGAATGACGAGATATAAATATTTTCTCGGTTATAAGCAATACAGATACGTGGCGGGTTTGAACTTGTAAACACTTCTCCACCACGCAACAGGTAGCGCGTATTTGATTGCCAGTCATCTTGTAACGGTAACATGTTTGTGGTTGTACGCGCTGCGCCTGCAGGACAGCCGTCAAAGTTACCACTGGTTGAATAGCAGACTGTGCTTGTTGATGGAAAGGTAGAAGTCACGGCGTGGACTGTAACGGTTGTCCAGGCGGTTACCCAGTCACCGTTCGCATTTAACAAGCTAACTCCTGGATAATATGTACAGGTGCCTTCTTCACAAGAATATGTGTGCATTGTTATGGGTGTATTTGTATCAGACTCTCGACTCGCTCCGGTATTCGGTTGTCGTCCAGCAAGAAAATATTTCGCCCCTTTGGTGTACAAACCATCACGCTCGTCTGCCTGTTCATCACCATAATCCCAGTAAATACCAGTGTCAGTGAACGGGTTGACAGCCGTGGCATCCTCTAGATCATCAACTGAGAAGATGACAGGACAAGGAGAAGTACATTCGTTTCGAGACACCCTAAGTTCATTCAGTTGTAACGCACCGCCACTTGATGCGTTTGCTGGTTGACCTTCAGAAGAGGTATCAGGTTGGTCAGAATCCTCTACTATAGGATTAGCACTCTCCTTGCCACCCTGCCCCCCGCCGCCACAAGCCGAAAGCGTTACCAAGCAGGCAATAAAATAAATCAATTTCCTAAATAACATCTGCATCACTCCCATCGATTGGTCGCACCAATGTAGCCAAGTGCGAATAGATGAAGTCTGCCGATTCGTTACCACCTTTCTTTCTCATAAAATTATCAGTTGATTCTAAAACATCCACAACACTACTCCTGATATACACCCTCAAATTAACAATCTTATCACTGGCGTCAGCCACCCCTTCCAAATATTGCCCGCGGTACAAATGCAACACCTCCTCTACCATGTACTTTATTTCATTCACATCAGATTCGTACTGTAATGCTTTCTTACATTTTCTGAGTAACTCAAACAGGTAGATCACGTCAACCCACACATTGCCGGTATCAAGCTGCACATTATTATTCACAATTTTAATGTTTTCTTTACCAAGTATTTGTCTGACACGATATATTGAATTATCTAACTTGTGCCGGGCAGAAATAATATCCTCATTAGGCCACAATACATCGTACAGTACCTCTAGGGGGACTCCCGTATCAGAATAAGTAATGGCAAGATAAATGATTTGCAATTGAATGCGACGCGATTTACCAGGTTTATTTAATTGTGCGATATTTGTTTGAAAGCCACCAAGCGTTTTAATAACGACAGGCCAACACCAACTTTTTTCAGATTTAGCACTATCAGGTGGTAGCAAATTTAAAGTATCAATCAACTTATAACAATGTTCACGATTGCTACCATTCTCTAACGCTAAACTGACATTTAATGCCAAAATTTCTGGTACGCTCCAGATATAATAAATAAGGTTCTTGTTGATAGAAAAATCTACAGCTTTTGTGGCATGTTCAATTGCCGCCGACCTATTATTTCTTTTAAACTCAAGAAAGCAGGACAAAAGTGATTGATGAAAATAAAATATTTGATATTGCTCATAAGCAGAGCTCATATCAAAGTCAATAAGTTTCTTTCTTGCTTGCTCGTATTCGCCAGCCAACGCATTGGCGTACGCTTGCGTAATCAGAGAAAATCCGATATAGGCAACGCAGCCTGACTTGTTACTAATTTTGTTACACAAATTAGCGGTACTAACAGCTTGTGCATATTCATGCTGTAGTGATTGCCGCCAAGCTTCAATTGAATATAAATGGTGCAGCAATGCCGTTTTCTGCCCTGGTATATCATCAAGTAGCTGATATATTTCCCGCTTCGCTTCGGCATACTCACCATCTAGAATAAATGCAATAGCAACCTGCAAACTTGTATGAGGTAGTGAGGCTTGCATATTATGCGCATGGGCTAAAGAAATTGAGTTCGAATATATGCTTTTGATTTCTGAAAAATCGCCGTGGCACCAGGATTCATGAATTTTTACTAAATTATAACTAAGCGAATCATACGGTGAAAACGATTTGTCATTACCTATATGTACCAGCGATTCAAGTGGGTGAATTTTGTAGTTGTCACCTCGGTAAAGGTAGGCTTTCTGTAGTAATAGAAGAATTTTCAGTTTTGATATCACATCTGTTTCTTCGACTAACTGGCAGAGTGTTCTCTTTTCCCATTTTTGCAAAGATTCATGTTCAGGCATAACGATAAACATACAGAACCAAACGGGGTAACAGACAGTGCTCCGCAAACTCGCATCATCAATCAGTTCAAATGCTTCATCAGTATCGAAACGAGACAACTCATGCAACCAGTATTTTATTTCTGAAAAATCTGACAATTTAACAAGGTAAGTTAGTATCACCTGTGCGATAGACACATACATACCTTTTATATCAGCACTTTTCTTAAAACATTTGTATGCTTGTTCAGCCAGTGATCGTGCTTCATCCGGTAGCACTGAGAGTCTTAAAACACTTTCCCACACCCAGAGCCACGGACGTTTATTTTTTTCAATATCAGAAACTTGTTTTAATGATTCATCAATTACTTTACTTTTCCCAGTCGCATACCATTGCTTTACGTGCGTTAAAAAAAGCCGTGTAAAGGCATCATATTCGTCCGATTTTGCATACAACCTGAGTGCTGAAGCAATATTACCTGCCTGCTCTTCCCATTTGGCGGCATGTAAAACCACCTTATTCGGTAGCTTTGACTGATTTTCTGTTAACGTAACTTTCAATATCGGGTGGATATGAAAAATTTCACCCTCCGACAAAGTTTCACTATCGACAAACAGTCGCTGCTCTACCATTTTTTGTAAGTGATGGTAGGCGTTATGTTCCTCTCCTAAATAATCCAGCACTGCACGACTTATCGACGCATACAAACTTAATTCAGTGAGCAAATTTAACTCTATGGAGGTTAACGCACCAAAGTCACTTGTTTCATCAAGTATGCCAGTATCTGACGAACCATTTTTAATAGTCAGCAAACTGTTTGTGATTGCAGCAGGAAGCCCACGATTTTTTTGGTATATCTGTACGACATTTTCATTAACATCGAGGGAATGCTTTTTAAATAGTGTTAGTGTCTCATTCAATGTGAATAACAAAAGCGATGGTGGTACTTCTTCTATATCGTCGGAGACAATCAACGAAGTGAAGTCATTATCAGGACAAACCTGAGAGGTGATAAAAATTTTAATATTTGGTTTTTTCTGCTTTGCAAGCAAAGAGCAAAGGTCAGGTAAGAAAGCATGAACCCACTGTGCGTTATCGAGAAAAATAGACAATGGCTGATCAATGAGATCGAGTAACTTCCCACAGCGGTCGACAAATAACTTATCCGTTTGACCTTGGCCGATAAAACTATTAGTTAACGCCTGTGATTTTTCATTACTCGAATTTTTTTCCAATTCATTAATCAAACGCCGTAGAAAACGAACAACGTCCGCATCGTCCTCATTGATATCCAGCCAAAATTTATTGCCATGAATCTTGGTATAAAGCATAGAGGCCAACACTGACTTCCCTGTCCCGCTACCTCCCCATATCCAGGTAATCGGTCTGCTAGTAATCACCAGCCTGTTAATAAGCTCGTTTTTTACCAGGAAGTAATCCATCGGGTTATTGTCACTAAAATGATAGCGGCTCATATATTTTTCCCTGTCAAAAGATTATTTCAGAACTTTTTAGCCCTAAATGTGTATCAATCACCTGTATTATGCGATATCGATATCTTTTATTTCTCTCTTTTAAAAAATTACTGCTACCACATAATGCAAAGAAACGCCTATGGCAAGCAGAGAATCTCCCCCGCCAAGCTAACTTAACGGATACCCGTTCCATACAAAATAGTCTGATATAGTCTGATTATAGAAGTTCTTTTTAAAGTCGTCTGTGTGGTAAGAAGTTGTCTACTTACCCTATTTCATCGAGGCCGACAATTGACTGTTGGTAGTGCCCCCTGCTTTATTAGCCTTGCCAGGGGTTAGGTTGAGCTTGGCCGCACTTTATATGGCTAAAAACACGCCGGAATGACAGTGGGTGGCATTAAGTAAGTACCACTCGTCACCGCCCCCTTTAATTTATTTTGGGTGGTAATGGTAATAACTGATTTTTAGCGTTCCCAGAATTCCTGTAAAAGAATCCAAAACAGAAAAGAGCTCGCGCTAAACTAACTCCTTCGCTACATCGAGATTGACCTGCATCACTCGCCAACCAGTTCAACGCTATCGCAAGTTCCGACGAACGGTATCCCATTCGTTCCGAAGGCATAAGTTATAAGGCCGATATAGGCGGTATTGCCGAATGTCGGTGCAACCCCGGGCAAGTTCCCGGAACCAAAATTCATCGTCCCGGAGTAAAGCGTCCAGTTATCAGCCTGAACTCCCGGCAATGGATTTGGAACCTGCCAGTATACGGTCAACGTTTGATTGGCATTGCCCACAACACGAAGATCGGCTCTGCCCGCTGGCAAAACATTAGCCCCCGCGGTATCAAACACGGATATCGCATTGACCGTGTTTTTCCCTTCCACTGTAAACCCTATACTACCGCTGTGGCCCACAACAACCTGGGCATAATTTCGATCGTTCGGGTTCGTTACATGAATCTGGATACCCGACAACGTAAACGGCGCATTTACAAATGGTGGTGCCGTTTGGGAATCGCCCTGGGTACCAATGCCGATATTGCGAGCAATATATTCAAAGGGAAAAGTCACCAGCTTGGCATCCAGACGTCCCTGTGAATCGTTGAAGAACAGGGTAACGTTTGCGGCGTTGTTTACAAGATTAGCTCGGTATCGGCCCGCCACGCGACTGACATCCGGCAATGCTGTAGCGCGGCTGGTTGTATAACCCAGCAATGCTCCATCGCCGTCAAAGTTGTCAGACACCGCGGTGGTAATCACAATTGAAACAGTATCGACCGAGCTGTCTGCGATACCGTCATTGACAATTAATTGAACCGTGTAGATGCCGTCCAAATTCGCAGTGAAGGTCGGATTGGCCACGTTAACGTTGATTATTTCAGCAGCACTCCCGGACGGTACAGAAACGAATGACCATGAAAAACTCAATGAATCGCCGTTCGCGTCGCTGCTGTTACTGCCATCAAGAGTCACAAAACTTCCAATAGTTATGTTTTGATCAGCTCCGGCGTTAGCCACTGGTGCTATATTTGCTGGTGGTTGCGTATCTGAGCCTTCTCCTTCGTCGCCACAACTGACAAGACCCAACAACATCAGGCTGCTTATCAATATAGAAGAGAAGATTGCTGAACCTTTGCTACGCCTTTTGATGATATGCATTCGGATTTCGTCCTAGTTGGCTAAGTAAGTATAGAAAGTATTAGCTCCTTTTCGCTGATTCAGACTGACCTTCTTTCCTTGGTCTACCTTTTTTCACTCTACTTTTATAGTATATTAAAAAGTCGGTGACAAATAAGAATTGTTTGATTTTGTAATTACTTATCACTTATCATCGACCCGAATGGCGCTTACTTAAGAAAATTTTTATTATCAAGTTCATCATACCTGCATGTTTTTAGCTGGTATGACAGCGGGAAGTATGACAATGGGCGGTATTAAGTAAGTGAGGACAAAACAAGACACCCATAAAAAATTCACGGGCGACTATGTTTGCAAACCGCCCTTTTCTTATAATCATTAAGATTTTCTAAAAATAAGAACAACGCCTATAGATAGTGTTACGTACTTATTAGATTTTTACTCATTGATTAATGCGTGTTATTACTTTTAATCTATGGGTGAACCCTTTAATTTATTGCTTTAATTTCACTTAGAAGCCTCGTGAAAAATCCGTAACATACAAAAAAACGCCATTTCACCGGTTAAAATGTGCCGGTGAAATGGCGTGACATACATAATTTATGTTATTTATTTTAAATAAATTATTTATTGTTTAGCTGGTTCTAATTTAGCAATATTTTCTTTTTCAATTAATTGAATATACTCAATCAACTTGTCAGCATCTTCGATGTTTATTTTCAGGTTTGGCATATCGATGTCATTATATTTTTTTTTCATTGCCATGATAATGGGGTCTTTTTCCTTAATCATTTCATTGGGAGTCATTATCCATCGTTGCAACCATTTTCTTTCTCTTTTTGCAATGACGCCGTGCAGGTCAGGACCAATACCGTCTCCACCGCCAATGGTGTGACAGGTCAGGCAACGTGTTCGAAAAATGTATTCGCCATCTGAGTAGGTGGTGATACCTGCTGAATTTTTATAGTCAGTATTTACCACCTTATTACCAGTATGTTTCCAGTTGAAAAGCCAGTCTCCCAACATAGTCGATAAAACTTGGCTACTTTCATAGGGTGAGCGTTTCATCCATTGCCCAGTTTTTTGGTTGCCCATAATCAGTGAGATATTATGGTCAATCTGGCCATCGGGCAATGACTCGTTCAGATCGGCGATATATAAACCAAGCTTGACGCGCAGCTCATCAATATCTTCTTTTTTTCCAGTGAGAAAAGTCCAGCCTTTACCGATGTTAAATTTTTTCTTATAGGCTTTAAGCACTTCTGGTGTATCACGTTTTGGATCAACAGTGATGGAATACATGAAAATATCTTTACCAACACGATCGCCCAGTTGTTGATACACCTCTTTCAGCCGAGCTGTTTCAAGCGGGCAGATATTTTGGCAGTTTGTAAAAATAAAGTTAATTGAAAAAACCTTGTCTTTGATGATGTCATCAAAAAATTTTACTTTTTTCCCTTCCTCGGTAATGAGTTCGTAGTTTGGAAAATAATCCTTTCCGTGAGGTGTGTGTTGTTTGCGTATTCTTTTTTCCGATTTTTTAGACGGGTCTGCTTTTACACGCTGTACGTCAGTTTTAGTAGTAGTTGCTTCTTTCTGTTCGCTTAAGGCGTGCAGATTTTGTGACAATAAAGCTGCTGAGCATGTTATCGAGATTAATAAATATTTAATTAAGTTGTGTTTTTTATAGTAATTCATTTTAATTCTCACTTTAAAAATTCCAGCAATGGATTTTGTTGCTTTTCCCAGTTATACGAACCTGTTTAATTAATTTTTTTCATATCGTGGGCGCGTTTGCATTTTGCGCATAGCTAACAAATTTTATTTGTTTAAAAGTTAAATACCCCGAAAGCCGTGTCAGACCTTCGGGGTATTCGATGACATACCTAATCGGGTATGTCAGTGACGTTGCCTGAACAGGTCAATATAAATCCAGGCAGATCGATAATGATTAGGCGTTACATTCCCATGCCACCACCACCGCCGCCACCGCCACCACCCATGCCACCATTTCCAGTTCGGGCGTTTGGTGCGAGGAATGAGTCAATGAAGGTGACACCATCCCATGTCGGTAGTGGCGCAGGTAGGGCTACGAACTGCCCCGGATTCTCGATATCGAAACGTAACAACATTGCGTGGTCTTCGTGTGTTGTGTTATGGCAGTGCTCCATATAGCTGCCAGCGAATTCACGGAAGCGCAAAGCGATATCCATACGTCGTGCACTGCCATCAACCACACCTAGTCGGTAAACATCCTTACGTGCAAACGCTTCATAATCAGGTGGCGCTCTGCCATCTTTACTTAGAATCTTGCCTTCTTCGAAATGAATGTGTACGGGGTGACTCCAGCCGCCTGTGCCGCCGGAAAGGGACCAGATTTCTACATGTCCAAGCCCATCTGCACTCAGATCACCTAAGTTTGGCGCTGCTGAAATGCGCCTAACATCCATGCCAACACCTTGACCGCCATCGGTTGCAATCGTCCAAGGCACTCTGTCTGTACCGCCGCCACCGCGACCAAAGCGGAAAGTATGGCGCGTTGCACCGGCAAGTTCAGCATCACTAAAGCCAGGCTGCTCAAGTAGAACCTGTTGCCCGGCAACGAAGTCGGCGGGGTTCATACTCAGATCGGTGCCGGTGTAGGCAGCAACACGGAACTCAAGAAATTTGCCGACTGCAGGATCACCTGAGTATGTATCGGCCAAAACACTCGCCAGAGAAGCGACACGGTTAGGGCGTCTTCCGTTACGGTGCTCCATAATGTTAACCATATAAATTTTAGTACCTGGCGCATAGTTGCTGAAGTCAATGATGACGTCATAACGTTCAGCAATCGACTGATTAGGTAATACGCCATTAGCAAATAATACGGTGTGCTCCATTATGTTGCCGTCATTGGCGACCATGTACACAGGTACCGGATTATTGTTTTGGTCAACGAAGGCAACTTTCATGTAGCGTGAAACTGCACCGTTGAGCATACGCAAACGATAACGTCGTGCACGAACATCCATATAGGGTTTGTACAGCCAGTTCACCGTCATCTGGTCACCGAGGAAGCCATCGAGGTTAAAGATGTTAAACCATAACTGACCATTTGCATCCCAGGCTTTATCGGCCATCAGGATGTTGACATCATAGTCACGGTTACCCCAGTCGAGTGCGGAACCGCTGGGCAGCCTTAAGTTAACACCATCATTGATAGCTTCGTTACCACGATCGAGCGCACTATAGTAGTTCATCATCGCAGCGTTACCTTTGTAAACATTCTGCGCGGTAAAATCTAACATGTGATCATGGAACCAGTGGGTGCTCATAGTCTCACGGTAGTCGCCCGGTATTTTTTCAATGCCGCCATTGCCGTCAGGTGTACCTGCTCTGCTATCGGTTGCATTCGCATTGATGGTATCAGAACCTGCCAAAATCATTGGCCAGCGATAGTCATAATATTGTCCGGGGAAGAAAAAGGAACCGGTATAGCCATCACTTTCAGCCGGGTTGTGTCCGTTATGCTCGTGGGTGCTGAGAGTATGCAGTCCAAAACCAAAGTTTGCTGAAGGGTCAATCGGCAGGGCATTGTAATGACGAGTCAGTATCGGCTTGCCATATTTGGCTTTCAACAGTTTCGGTGGCAGAGTGCCATCAAATGTCCATAATGCTTCAGGATCCTGAATTGGCATTAATGGATGTAGGCGTATATCCAACCCCGCAGTGGTACCGTCAAAGCCAGGTGCACCTGCGGTGTTGTAGTACAGTCCACCGGGACCAAATTCACCCGCGGAATAACCATGGTCCTGCATACCATCTCGCAAACCACTGTTAGTGCGTGCGCCAGCCTGAGCTGTCTTATAATAAATTTCTGGACCAAGGTCTTCCCAGCGCTGGTGTGCCCAGCCTTCACCGGGCGGGCGACCTTCTGCAGGAGGTGTATTGAGGATGCGTCCTAAAAACGTCTCAATGTCCAGTTTCCAGGGATTTTCATCGGCATCGTTTGCTAAACGACTTGGCAGCGGATAAATATCCTGAGCCAGAAATGCATCTAACTCATCACCATCAGGGCTGTCGAATTCTGTGGGCGGGCGTGGAAAAGACACGCCGGGAGAGGTGCTTGCAGGCAGGACATTAGTACCAAATTCTTCAAAGCGCAATATTTGCTGGGTAAAGGGTTGCGCGCCGAATAATGGACTTGGTTGACCGCCGGTGGGAACATTGAAGCCGCCACCGCCGCCTCCTCCATTTTGACCTCCTCCTCCGCCTCCTCCATTTTGACCTCCGCCACCACCTCCTCCATTTTGACCTCCGCCGCCACCGCCTCCGCCAGTACTGGCGATGTTGGTCGATCCCATACCGGCAATAGTAATGCTGGTGCTAACAGACAATAATATCGCTAATGATAAGTTTGATATCCTCATTTTATCCTTCCTCATTTTATCCTTCCTCTTAATTTTATTATTTTATAATTTTTGTATATTCATTAACAAAAACCTGTAGAAACAGGCTGTAAATCATTGAAAACAAACTTGAGAAATCCATTTATATAAGTAAAACAGGTGCAACTCCATTATTTAGATTTTTGCCTTGCTACTAGGATTCCTAAAGAAGGAATGTAAGGTCGGGCGAATCTTGACTGGAGTGTGTTCGGTAATGACATTGCATGTCAGTGACTAAAGTCACATAGTTAAATAAGTTGCTTAATATCATTGTGCGTATGCAGTATCAAATAAACTACTTTGTGTTTCATCTTTGATAAGGCTTATGCAAAATTGACCTGATATTTTAATTTAAGATGTTTTGTTTTTCGGTGATGGTTTTCTGCGCTGCCATGGTCATTAAAGCAGTCAGGTTTGAAGCAACTATTTTTGCGTAAAAATTTTGCTGTACCGATAGTACTGACTTACCTGAAAAGTTTTCAATTTCAAGCCATTGTTTTAGGCGTTTATAAAATTAAAGGGGTCGAGCAGCTAAATCCAAAATTTGAACAGATAGTTTCCAGACTAAAACTCAACACCTACTCCAAACTTTTTAAAACTGACTTAGGTTGGCATGTTGCAGCCGTAAATAACAGACGCGACACAGAAATTATGCCTTATGAGCAAGCGAAAACGGTTATACATAATAACCTGCAACAACAGGCAATTAAAACACTTGCAAAGCGTTTAATAGAAGATGCAAATATCAAGTTGATTAAACTCTAAATACGTATTTTAGGGAGTGTTAGAAATTCTGCGCCATTTTTTAATATAGTAAAAAAGAGGAATAGTATATGTCTGAAAAATTTGATTTAAACAAAGCCGTCGACAAACTACAAAGCAGCGCAGACCTAACTGACGCCACGCTTAAAACCGAGCTTGAGTCATATCTAGAACTTAATTAAACATCAAATCGTAAAACGGATACAACAACAAAAAACAATACACCCTGCTATATCTTACCAACAAAGTTAATAAACACACCCTGACTATCAAAATCAAGATTGGTTAAATCGTCTGAGAAATCTGTAAAGTTATAACCAACACCAACTTTAATATTATTACCGATGTGGCGATACAGTCCGACTAAGGCACCGGAGCGTTGGTCTTCTGCATCGGGTAGATCTAGTAGTCTGCCTTCAATTAATGCATCCCAACGATGTGTGAAGTGCCAATCAGCGCGGAGGATGTAGAGACTAGCTCTACTTTTGAAGAAATTTTGCTCGACTCTATCCTGTGCGATTTCACCTTGACGGTAAGCATATTTACCACCGATGCTCCAACGTTGCGTCAGATCATAGATGGCATCGAACGATATGATGTGACTTTTCTGGATGAAGTCAACAGGGTTATTAACACCAACGACCTGTCCCGTTAACGGATCAACAGAACTCAGATCACCGAATGGCAGATTATAAAAATAGGTATATTTCATTAGCGTATTCAATCGATCGTTGTCGATTGGACGGTAACCGTAACCCATTACTAATTCAGTGAAGTCACCATCGAATGCTGAACCTAGTGAGCTCGTACTCTTAGAGAAGTTTGCTTTTGCCAGAAAACGCCAATCTGAATCTATCTGGTATTTCAGATTATTTTTCATCAACCAGGTCTTACGTTCAGACGTAGTTATATCCGGACTCTGCGTATCATCAACACGATATTCCAATGCAGAAGATAAAACGATTGCTCCAAAGTTATAACCTGCATTCAAACCAACAGCTAAACGGTCAGTTTCTGCACTGGTTCTTTTATCAACTAAGGTTCCTGCTTCGACGCTACCACCAAAATTCCAGTGCTCACTAGGAATATAATCAGCACCAAACGCATGCGTCAAACCGGTTGGCACATCACCGTGGGTGTATCGTTCTTCGCCATAGACACTGATGGTATCGGTGTAACGCGAACGCATTCCTGTATTCCAATTACCGCGACGTGAACGTAATCCGTTATCAGTACGTTCAGTCTCAAATGTATAAGCGGTATAAACATTGGTGCGGTCGGATATTAAATAATCCGTACCGGCTTGCACACCCGTACCTTGATCGCCGACAGACAACTCACCATCCAGTGTTAAACGATTGGTCGGGCGAATGCTGCCACCTGTGCCCACACGATTATTATCTTTACGGTTACCGCTTGTCGCTGCAGTACCCTGCGCAAAACTGTAAGCTGTCCAGTTGGATTTAGAATCATATGCTGCTTCTACCGCAAGATCTAAACGATCGCCTTCTTTTTGAGTAGCGACAACCGTTGTCGAACCATCATCTCGAGTATCAAATCGACCACCACCGCTAACACGCCAACGCTCAGACACCTGGTAATTTGTTGACACGTCAAGTGCCTCGGTTTTTAGTGATCTATCCTGATCACGCGAATCCAGTTTTACATCCAAATTTAGCCGTTTTGTTAATGCCGTGTTATAACGTCCACCAAGTAAAGTTAAATCACTGGGCGTTAACTGACCCGGTGCAGAGAAACCTGCTTCACTTTGTTGTGCATAGAATGTCGCTGTACCTTTACCGCCAGATATAACTTCATTTATTAATACACTACCTTCGATACGGTAAGCATTACTTTCTGCTTCCGGGTTCAGCCCACTACCTAGATCATTAAAACTAAAACCGCCATCATTCGAATTTAATGTGTCCGCACCAGCACCTTCACTGCTAGCCGCTTCAATACGCACCCAGGTACCAACACCTTTGCGTAAAGTTAAGTCGATTCCGTTTAATTTACTATCTTCGGTGTCCTGTTTCTGCGAACTGATTGTTGCACCTAATTTCACATAGTCGTTAAACCAGTAATGTGCGCGTCCACCTAAAGTCAGTGTATCTATCTCAGTGAAACCCGGTGTGTATTCATAACGCGATACCAGGAAGACCGGGTTACCACCTAAAGAGCTATCTGAAACCAGTAGACCATCCGTTGCTAATGATGACAATGGCTGACTCAGTAGGATACGACCCTGTATATAATCGAGATCGTAGTCGATAACCGGAACAAGGTTCTTAACACCAATAACGATACCTGAGTCTTTATCACGCACTTCTATGCGTACCCGATCTGAACCAATTAATACGTCTTGATGACGTAAGAAATAAAGCGAGCCACCGGTACCTCTAAATTCATCACGACCACTGATGGTTCCTGGTTCGGCAGCATAACCATCAACCAAAAATTTCTGCTCACCAAATGACGTTACCTCCTCCGTTTCAAAATGACCGGTTACACCATAGAGACCACGATCAAGTTGCATTAAGGTGGTATCAAGATAACCAATGGTAAAGTTACCTAAAATACCGTAGTTGTTATGGCGTTGTAATTTTAAATATAACTTACCTGATGTTGGCGCACGTTCTTCCAGTGTTGAGTCATCACCGAATGTTGGATAGAACAAATCAGGATCAAGACGTCTGATTAATGCACGCGGATTTTTTTCCAGGAAGTTGGTAAACAGTTCATCAATCGGTGCTTCCTGTGTATCGGCACTACTGGTTAATTGCCAATCATCACCGAAATTACCTTCAACATAATAGGCGAATCGTCCGAGTATATTAAGGTCGTTATTAAACTCATCTTCATTCTGTGTAACCAGTTTTGCCGGTCCTCTATTACTGGTATCAGAAAGGGATGCGGTGATATCACCCAAGCCAACATAAAACCAGTCATTTCTTGCAAATTCCATATCACGCAAGAATAGTTCACCATTGCCTTCTTTATCCAACACGGCTATTTCTATGGTATGCAAACCACGCGGGAATAATTCTTCACTGACAAATTCGCCATTTTCATTAACCGGTATTTTCTTACCTGCCAACCAGACTTCATGACCTTTTGGAATTTCGTTACCATTAATAATAACGGTACCACCATCAATATTAATACGCTGCCGTTGTATATGGTTCTCACCAAAGCCAGCCATTAATTGTTTGCTTATTTCACTGTCTTCATCATGCGTAATTTTTGTGCTGACTTCGGCGGTCTCATCAAGTTCATTAACTATCCACAGAGGTAGCGCGGTGGTTTCGTCATACTCACCTTCCATGCCATAAACACGTAAGATATAAACCATTCGCTTCGTGGCCGCACCTACCTCTTTAAACTCGGCATGCCAACTTGCACGATTGTTTTCATCAAGCGGAACAATTGCAACCGGTTCTGAACGGGTAGATTGTTTAATATTAAACAGGCGTACTTCTGCGCGATCAATAAAGTTACGGTAGTTGTTGTACATTTTGAAATATACTTTATTTTCTTTAACTTGCGTATCAGGGTTATCTAACGAACGAATAGTATTAGGCCACGCCGTAATATTTAATCTTGGTTTTCTTTGTAGATTATTAAATCGAAACTGGATATTTGCTGCTTCCAACGCAACGTCGGTACAACGCTGGATATCTTCTGAACTTTTATACGGGTCATACAATGGTTCGCCATCAACCGTGATACGCATCAGATTCAAGGCATAAGGGTTTTGTGCAACGGCTTCTCTATTAATTCTTTCGATTTCAAGATTATCCTGATCATCGAGCAATGCCAGTTCGTCGTATAAAATTCTTATATCGACACGTGAGCCATCAAACTGGATAAATCCGGTACTGACAACATCTTCAGAGTGAACAAAACCATGGCCTTCAAACTCAACTTGTTTGTCAGGTAAATCCATTTCTTTTTGTATCAGTTCCATCGCACGTCGCGCACGTGATGCAGACAAACCGATATCATCACCATAGACCATCGCCGTACGACGATCTAATCGTTCATTATTGGTGTAGCCGATAAACTGTAAACGTACATTAACTCTATCGTTCTCTTGTGCCTCTTTAAATGTACGCGCCAGTCGTTCACTATAGCCTTTTGGTATAACAGGCACACCTTCTTTATAACGAATAGCTTTAATCGGTCCGCTAGGTGGATCGTAAGCCAGAGTAATAATTTCTGAACCAGCCGACTCCGGACAGGCTTGTGCATTTTCGGTGAATTGCTCAAATGGATCGTCGTACCAAAATTCCACTTCCACACGTCGATTGAATGAACGCCCTTTTTCTGTGCCGTTTGATGCAATAGGATACTTAAGGCCTTTACCTGCACTACTTACTCCAGCATTTGGTAATGACAAACGATCTTGTATATCAAGCATGACGTAACGAGCACGCGCAGAGGAGAGATTGGTATGATTTCCATAAATGCGTTTTTCCGCATCACCTAAAGGAATGTTATCGGTATGTCCGACAAATCGAACAACCAGATTACCTTTACTGCTTAAGTTGTTTAAGGCTTCACTAATCTGTCTTACAAATTCTTCAGGCACACCGGCTTGCCCCACTTCAGTACGCATCGGCTTAACAAGATTTTGCAACCGTGCTCGACGAGCATTTCCTTTTTTATAGCTGAGCTTACAAACCGTTTCTTTACGACAGACTTTTAATCGATTCAGTTTTTTCGCCGGGATAATAATTTCTTTTTCAACTGCAACTTCAGTAATTTCGTCGTACCAAACCTGTACTTCTACACGACGATTTCGTTGTTTACCTGCTGACGTATTATTACTGGTTATCGGTTGTGCAGAGCCGACACCATCAAACGTTACGGCATCGGGTGGCAAATCCAGTTCACGCTGAAAGTATTCTGCTGTTGTTTCAGCACGGTATTTAGACAGACCGATGTTATTGATGTATTTCGCGCGCAAACCCGGACCTAATTTATCGGTATCACTGTGACCAATAAAATGCAGCCGCACGTTACTGCGGTTTTTCATTTTTACTAATACCGACCGTAGTTTTTCTACATAACTATCAGGTATATCGACGGTACCGGATTTAAAGCCGATTGCTGGCACTGCATTATCCAGCTTAAAGGTTTCGACCTCTTTTTCTAAAATTTTTTTAATTTCTATTTTATCGGCTTCGACTGGTTTAAAGAATTTTTCATCTTGCACCCACAGGTTAAACACCTTATTTGGTGGATAATGTCTTTCAGCATTATTACCTAGTGGATAATTCCCCAGTTGATATGGCGGACTGGTTGTTTTACCTTCTGGATTTTCACCTAGTGATAGCCAGTCGTCTGCTAGTGCGGTAGTACTAGTACATAGTAATAAAACAGGTAACAGTTTGGAAACCAGCGACACACTTCTAAGAGATAATCGCTCCCATACTCCTGCGTGGGAACGTTTTTGTTTGGTACGCACACAACTGGCTTTGCATTCCCACGCGGGAGCATGGAAATGAGGATATGAAATTTCGTCATTGCGAGCGAAGCACGGCGATCTTCTGCATGGGATTTCCACGCTTTTCTCGCAATGACGTAGCAAGTTATGGAAGACGTTTATCATTCAAACACCTTCCTGTCTGAAGGATTACCCTTACGCCAGAATACTTCTTTTTCGATGGTTAATTTATAGCAACAATCTAATTCTTCCCAACGATCGCTGATAAGCTCTTCAATCGCATCCAGTCGATCATCTACTTCATCTTCGGTTTCATTTTCACCCAGGTATGACAGACGCAGTATCGATGCACTCTTCTGTAATTCAATGACCAATAATTCTATCCTTGATTGCCACTGTGGGCGTAAGTCAGTTGAACCTTTTTCAAAGACACCATCTGCTATGTCTAAACGAACGATGCGATGAATGGTGGCACCGAAGTTAAACTTCATCATCTTACCGCGAGTAGCACGTTGCACTCTTGGGTTCTCGGTTGTTACACGGTAACCTGATGGTAAGGTTCGATCATCCAGCTTCATAATAAAACTGGAACCACGAATTTCATTCGGTACAATGGCACAGGTAATATGGAAACGTCCATGTGTATCAGTGGTGATGCGCAATCCTCTCGCGGTTGCTACTTGAACACCAGGCAGACCTTTCTCACCTTGATCCTGGTACATATTATTGTTCGCATCATCATAAACCTTACCGATGATATCAGTACAATCAAAAGTTGGATCAGGAATAACCTGCACGGTTGCTGCCGCTAGGCCTGAGAATGGTTCGCCTGTAAATGCGTTAAAGATTTGGGCGGTGTTAACGTACTCGCCTTCACTGACACCCGAGCCAACGATCAACAACATCTTGATAACACGACTCTCATTGACTTCAACGCTGAGGTTCGTCCAAGTTAGCTGACGGCCATTTACCAGCGGCGCCTGTTCAACGCCGTCAATACGTGATGAACCTTCAACGTATTTAAAACCTGCCGGGAAATTATCAACAACATTCAAGTCTGAAATACGCACATTCAATGTATTACCTAATGTAATGGTATAAGGCACTAACTGGCTGCGTGTTACATTTAATATTCCTGCCACTTTCGAAATCGATACTGCTTGATCTAACTCTGGGTCAACGGGAATATGGTTATTAAATATTTGATCCGTTGCCGGTACATTATTGAACAGGAATTTTAGTGAGTAGTTTGTTCCTGTTGTTCGCGGCAATACAGAATCCGGTGCCGGGAATTCACTGGCACTGTTTTCACAATGTACTGCAGTTGCGGGGACTAAATCAGCTACCGTACCCGGACAGTTTGGAACATCTTGTGCTGCGCCTGTAACGGGCGTAACGGGTGGAATAATAACTGATGTAGTTCCAACAAAACCATTAGCAGGTGGTTGAACTTGAATTTCATATTCATCGCCTTCTGCACAACGTGTTATGTCACTGAAATTCAAATCAAATTTATAATAACCTTCTGCTAACGTGACTTGATTTTGCTGATTCGGATCATCGAAGCAGGTATCCGGCACCACTTGATTACTGCGTGTCTGGTTAATCATGGTCAACTGAACACCGGCTACCGAAGCACGTTGCACAGAATCATAAACGATACCGTTTGGCTGGCGAGGCGAGTTTAGATTCTGTACCACGCTACCAGAGGTAGTAAAAATATCTGTGATACGTTGCGCCCCATCAGTAAAGGCAGAATTGGTGACACCTAAAGCAGCTGTCGTTGTCGTGGCGTTCGGACTGATATAACGTAACTCATAAGCGATGCCACCGGGTGGGTTAGGTACCAGACCACTAAACGTGAAGACACCGTTGCTATCGGTCAGCGTGTCACCTAGTAATGTATTATTTAGATAAAGCTCAACCGTCCAGTTTGGTAATAATATTTCACTGGCATCAATCACATTATCAAAATTACTATCATGCCAAACATTACCGGCCATGTTAGCTGCACCCGGTGTACCGCCGATGTCGATATCTGCGGTTGCGGAAACTGTATCGGTCGGAACGTTCCAACTTACGTCTGCGGTATTACTTATAGTTTGACCAATACTCAAACCACTGCTTAAATCAACACGGAATCGTAATTCAGTAACGGTTGCTACTGGTAACACGCCAATATTAATTGTTAACACCGAACCAACAAGATTATCAGCTATGGCTAAACCATTTAATAAGTTCGAACCTGAAACAAGCGTTACTTCACCCGCCGTTCCGGTAAGTGCATTTAGGTCATCTGTAATAACAACATTGTTAGCATCAATAGAACCAATGTTTGATACACGTACAACATATTCAAGTTGACCACCTGCCAAGGCGGTACCACCACCGACAACCAGAACCTGTTTGGTGATGGCCAGCTGTTGCACATTACCGACAACGACAACGGTTGGTTGATCACCATTGGCATCGATACCATCTGCATCAGAAGGCTCTACCGGCACCTCATTACTGCTAACAAAACCCTGGTTGCTAATCAGTGTGCCCGGTACGGCAGCGCCACTAACCAGTACATCAAATGTAACAACAGCGGATTCGCCTGCCGTTAAAGTACCCGCACCTGCACCCGGTAACGGTGGCGTCAAATTACTGGAACTAATATCAATGCCCACGATCAATGGCGACACGCCACCATCAGGTTGGCCGACAGGTAATGCATCGAGCGTAACAGAATTGACAACATAAGTTGTATTAGCAGGCACGGCATCTGTCAGGACAACACCGGTAGCGGGTATCGCGCCAATGTTCGACGTGGTGATGGTGTAACGTAAAGTATCACCCGGATCAACAATACCGACCGTACCATTATCAATTTGTATTGTTACGGTTTTTAGTACGTCAATGACGGGAACATTACCCACGATATCCAGTGTCGGATCATCGGGTAAAGGTGTCGCCGGATTGTCCGAAGGTTGTTGCGGGAACACACTACTACCAGCACCATCACCGTTTATAAAACCTTGATTAGAAATTACTGTACCGTCAACAACAGTCAGACTAATAACAACATCAAAGGTAATAGTCGCAACATTATTTGCCGCAGGATTAGTATCTGCTCGCAAGAAACCAACAGTGGCATTTTCCGGCGCATTAATTAATGTACCCGCTACCAAAGCTGAAATACCGACCGCTGGATCGACAACGGCAACACCATTCAGTGTTGTACTGTTTGCAGCATAAGTGGTATTCGCTGGAATCGCATCACTTAGTAATACATTAACCGCGTTTTCCTGACCGATATTTTTAACAGTAAGGGTATAACGTAATGTATCGCCGGCTTCCAGCGAGGTAAGGTCACCCGTCATATCCTGCGAAGTTTTCTGAACCAGGAATGCGGGTGCCGATGTTATTGTTGTTAAAGTCGGGTCAACTGCACCACCGATATTTGGATCGTCACTTAATTGAATACCCGTTGATGGTGAATTAATTGTTGCCTGATTACTAATAACCGTTCCACTGGTGATAACCGGATTCAGTAACACATCAAAGGTTATCGTTGCTGATTGCCCGATAGTTATCATGCCATTGCCAACACCCGGCAACGGTGGGGTTAAATCAGAGGAGCTAACATCAATACCAGCTATTAATGGCGACACGCCACCATCTGGTTGTGCCACAGGCAAGCCATTTAATGTCACACTGTTTGCAATATAGGTTGCATTCGTTGGAATAACATCTGTAATCGTTACACCTGCTGCATCGATGGTGCCGCCATTGTTTATGGTGATGGTGTAACGCAGCACATCACTTGGTGATGCATCAACACCTGGATCCTGTGCGGTTGTAACATTGAGAACCGTTTTCTGAACATCAAGCGTTGCCGCTTCAACGGTTACTGGACCGGAGGCATCTTCATGGTCAATTATCGCTGTTGTACCATCGGTGATTACTTCTATGTATTCTCTGGTTTCGCCTGTCGCACCAGCGCCCGCTGTATCCAAACTGAACCATCGTGTTGCACCTGCGATATTCGTTAATTGCGCACCACTCTGACTGGCAACATTAAGTGACACATCATAAGAAGCGATAAGTTTTTCACCCGCTTCAATGCGAGCAACATTGGTTAACGCAGTTATATTTAATTCACAAGTCGGAGCGGCTGTATGCACAGCGGTATAATCCACGCCCTCTACCAAAGCGCGAACCACTGTCACTTCATCCGCAGTGGTTGTAATTCGAACATTAAAATTAACCGGCGCTGCATCACAGGTACCACCAGTTAAAGGTGGATTGTCTGGTGTGTTAGGCAACTGATCGATAATGGTGGTATCAAATGCTGGACCGGTACCGATGTTTTCTACGACTAGTGTATAAGGAATTGGCGTAGCAAAATTAACCAGACCACCTGGCCCACGTTTATCCATTGTCAGATTAGGTTCAACCACTCGCATATCAACGGTCGTAGAACCCGGCCCGATTGAAACCGGTATACCACTGTTATCAACATTGTTAAATAAATATGTCGCCGTATTGCTAAATGGTAGCGGTGTTACATTTGGTGGGCTGGCATCCCTTAATGTCACGGTCACATCGATTATTATTTGTTCATTAGCAGGAATATCGATACCGATTGTTTCGTCTGCAATAATTAAATTATCTGCAACACCACCAATATTCGCTGGAACCCAGGGCTGACTACCCAGAATTTTAGTGACACTTACAAATTGTAAATTTGCTGCCGAGGCGGTTAAGTCATCAAGTATACGTACGTCATAGAGCGCTGTTGATTGCAGCACTTCAGGTACGGTGATTCGATAGGTAAAGGTCTCACCGATAGATGCGTCGAGATCAGCAGGATTCTCTTTTAATAGAGCGCTAGCCGGTACCGTGGTGAGTACAACTGATGCTGTATTACTTGGGCCATAAATTTCACGCACACCGGTTATTGCCGCAGCGGTCGGGACATCATTATTATCAAATGAGTAGTAGAACTGAACTTGCGCCTGATTAGTTAAGGTTGCCCCTGCACCCAGTCCGGCATCCGCCTGAACGATGTAAACAATTTGCAGGGTATCACCTGCTGGAATATTGTACTGATTGGCTACACCAGAATCATAGTCCCAGTTTGCATCACCGGTAACAGCATTATATGTTGGCGTAACATTTGGCAATATTGTTCCTGCAACCAGTAATTGTGTACCGTTTGCAGGTAGTGTTATTCCGGCCTGACGAAGGCCTAATGGAATTACATCGTTTAGCTCAACATCGTATGCAGGTGCCGCACCATTATTGGTAATTTCGATTGTGTAGGTGATTAATTCACCGGCATCGATAATGGCATCACCATTAGCCGGTGCCGCTATTTTTGTTATTAAAAGATCGGGTTGCTGCAAATCAAGTAGTTCATTATCCGTCTTGGTTGGCGCTGTGCCGACTGCACTATCGTAATCAACGTTAACGGTATTGGTTAATGCAATATTATTAACCTGTGGATGCACCAGATTTAAAACGCGGGCGCGATAGACAATAACAAAATCATCATTAGCAATATTATCGCCAGGGTTAATCAAATCTGCGACAGACCAGGTTACCGTTGTTGGCCCTGTTGCTGGATCACCGACTATAAGTGGTGCAGCGATGGTTGAATGGGTAAACGGTGCAACGGCAGCAAACGGTGTAGCGATACCATTGATGGTGAGGGTGCCTTCAAACACCATTCCCTGTGGCAGATTATCCTGTACAACAAAATTAGTATTGGTTCCTTCCTGTACATTCACACGTACTTCGTAATCGACAATATCACCTACGCGAACGATATTATCGCCAGGTAATGGAATGGGTGGTTCGAAGGTATCGATTAAACGCAACTTGGCAACAGCATTATTATCCGCTGTTGTTATTGTTGTCGTAACAGGAGCCGCATTAAAATAATCATTTAATGCTGGCACACCACTACCATCACGTTGATTCACATCCGGACCATCGCGACTGTGCCACTGCACATTAACTGCACTGGTTAAATTCTGTAATGCCAGCACTTCATCAAGCACTAACGCTTCATAAGTAACGGTTACGACTGTGCCTTCAACTACATCGATATCGGCATTAGCATCTGCCAATGTCCAGTCCAGTGTTTGTGCGACGGCTATACCATCGCCAACAACTATCGGCGCATTGATGGTGTTACCTGCACCATCGACGGTTAAGCTACCATTAAAAATCTGGCCTAAACTCAAACTATCTGCAATGCTTAAATCAAATGCATCCGAGAATAAGTCTGCTGCCACGCCACCGGAAGCTGCAAACGTTAATGTATAAAGTAAAACATCTCCTGCATCAGGATCGAGACCTGGACTGGTTACATTCGCCACTGTTTTTGCAACAGCAATAACAGGTTCAATAATGGTTAATGTACTGGCCGTATTATCGCTGCCACCATTTATCGGTACACCACCTGGTGAATTAGCAAAGGTGTAATTCGCAATATTACTGAAAGCAACACCGGCATTCGCATTAACATTATTATCGACACGCGCACGAAGTTCGATAATGGCTTGTTCACCCGCAAGTATTTGCGGAATAACTAAATTAACAGCGCCCGGTAGTATGGTAGTGTCTGTAAGAGCAAAAGTATTAGGGCCAATATCGCTCGCGTTGAGATACAGCAGACTATTGTCTAATGTATCCGTTATGGTGACATCAAACATAACGGCACCAACAGGTATTGCCGGTATTCTTATTTCATAAATAATTTCATCACCGATGGTAGCAGTCGGTGTTGCAGGTAACGGCTGCGTCATAGTTTTATCAGGTGGTGGGAACGCACCAATATTATTATTCATGTTAAATAATACTGGGCCAATCGCTGCATACTGTTGTGCATTCGCAGGCGGAAATGAGTAGTACTCATCAACCGTTACGGTATTGCTCCACGACTGATTAGCCGGGAAGTCGGTGTAGAAATCCATATCAAATTCGATATCGACACAGGCACCTGGATTAATTTCGGTATTAAAAAAGAACACCATGTCACCACCACGAGCAGCGGGCGGGGTGTAAACATAATCGTTCGCTACACCTTCTGTTGCTAATACGCCGTTGATAAATACGTCTGGTAATAAAACACCGTTATTGGGTCCGACCAGTGACGCTTCATCCAGCTGCGTGGGTAGATTATCGGTAATCAATAATCCATATGACGGTGCAAGTCCTGTTGTATTACAAGTTTCCAGACGGAAGTTCATGGTATCGGTAGCAACATTAATCGTATCGCCACTAACGGGAACACCATCACGATCAACTTTAGTCAGTGCGTCCATCACGGGCTGTAAGACAGTCAAATCGCTGGTGTCTCTTAATCGCGGCTCAGCAACCGGGTCGGACGGTGCACCATTGCCATCGATATAATTTAAATCGGTGCTATTAGTTAATGTTGTCGTTGGCTGTTGTACGAGACCGACATCTTCTGTTACTCGTGCGCGGTATTCAATAATGATGATGTCGGTGGTTGCATTACCGGCTTCATCATTAACAACATCACCGAAAGTCCAGGTGATGACACCGGTTGCGCCCGCTATCGGAAAACTACCAGCAGTCAGAGTAGCGTAAGAAAAATTAGAACCTGCACCCGCACCAGGTGGATCATAGTCTGCCGTGGTATCACCATTGATACTATCTATGCCGACAAAGGTCATACCGGTCGGCATGGTGTCAACCACGCTAACCGTACGAGTGGTACCTTCTTGAATAGCGACTTCTAAACGATACGTTACGGTATCACCGATACGCACAATGCTATCAAGTGCAGTACTTAATCCGGTGTTATATGTATCCAGAATAATTGTTTTAACAATATTGTTGTCATCAATGGTTGTGATTTGCGCCAATTGAGGACCCAGGCAATAATCATCTGGATCGACCGTAATCGGACAACCGGCACCATCTCGTTCGAACGGTGTGCTTGGATCAATATCATCTAATGATGTCCAGTCTACGGTTATCGTTGTATCCAGATTGGTATTCGGTTCGGTTACGTTTTGTACAACAGCGCGATAAGTTAGCACTAACGAGTCGCCAGCAGGAATATCTAATGTGTTATCAGTATTATCACGACCCCAAATTAATGGGCCTGCAGGCGAAGCAGCAGGTAATGAGGTAAATCCAACGACTGCAACGCCACCGATCAACGCTGTTGGTGCGGGCAGTGCCGTATCAAATAATAGTTGAGCGGGTATCGTGCTAAGAACATTTACGTCAAATGCTTCTGCTGTACCTGTATTTTCTATAGTAATTTGATACTCAAGAATATCGCCAGAATCTGGCAAGATACCCGGTGAAGTTAAATTGCTAATAGTGATAGCCGGATTGAATACCAGTAATGGTTCAACCACAGTTTGCACAGCCGTATTATCATTCAACGTTTCCGGCGCAGCGGTTTCACCATTATCATAAGTAACCGTTGCTGAATTTTGCAATGTATCACCATCGTCAGTGAGCAGATCATTGTTCACACGCGCAAAATAGGTGATGGTGATAGACGGATCAATCACATTAACAGTAGAATCATCTTCCTCACTGGTAACGACCGTACCAATGTTCCATTCGATAGTGCCGCTATCATCGTCTATAGGTATGGTGCCTAAACCTTGTCCGGTAAAAACTGATTCATCGGGCACCGCACCATTGATGGTTGCAATTCCATTGAAGGTGTATGACACATCAAAACTGACATTACGCGACAGCGTATAACTTAAACCACTAAAATTAAGATCGTCTGTTACGATTAAATTATTCGTCGTGCCCTCAGGCAGCGTGATAACAATTTCAAAGTTTTTATGCGCACCAATTGCAGGTATAAGTGCCGCATTCAAATCATTTTTATTTAATGTTAGAGGCAGCACTGAAGTAGATGCGGTTGCTGTAGTTTCATAATCATTTAACGCACCACCGGCATTGGGTAAAACACCATTTCTTAAACCTGTCGCACTACCATCAACGCCAATGGTGCCAGCGGCATTTAACGCTGTAGTCTGACCCGGTAATGAATCCCACTTGCCTTCAATGGTGTTATCTAATATTTCTAACGGCTGCGCTGTGGTATCCACTCTTACCTGGAAGGTAAAAGTTTTTGCATTACCTGCACCGGTTAAAATTTCATAATCAGGATTGGCAGGCAACCAGCTGAACGTTGGTAGTTTGGAGTCTGCGGCAACGCCATCATCATCCGGTGCATCGGCACCGGCCATGCTGTCGTTAACATAAGTCAGGTCACTGGTTAGCAAATCATCCAATATCTGTAAGTTATAAGCTGAAGCGCTACCACTATTTGTCGCTGTTACGGTGATGGTTAAAATATCACTCGCATCACTGTTAATCACAGGTGCAAAAGATTTTGTCAGCACGATCACAGGTTCGCGCACCACAACATCGACAGAAGCAAAATCAAGCTGGACAGTCGTCGTTGCTTCGTTAACATAGGTCGCAGTCACATCGGTACCGCCTGCACCTGCACCACCGCCATTAGTCATAACCAGACCATCCTGGTTCGCAGCTGTATTTTGTACCCGGGCGACGAAATCGATAATGAAATCAAATCGAGTCGCACCACCCGCCATGGTTAATTCCTGATCGCCAAAATCCCATACCATCTCATCGCCGGATGCACTACACACTGGCGTAATAACACCACCCGGATTAAAACCGGCAGCAGCATGTGGACCAAGTGGACCGAGGTCAACATCAGGGCCGTTTTCGACACAGATTTGCCCGACCGGAAGTTGGTCACGAATAACAAATTGACGCAGATTCGCTACCGGCAGCTGCGTGGTTAATTCATATCGGATTTCTTCACCGATAACCACATCCTGCGGCGCACCTCCGAGTCCTGAATTAGAAACAGCGATAATTGCTTTTGGCTGCGCGATGAGCGGAATCATCTGCACATTCGCCGTCTGCGCTATCGAGGTATAGATACGAGCACGACCTGCATCATTAGGAGCAACAGTGGTGTTATCTAACTGTGGAACATTTTGATTACCAAAATCAGCATCCAGACTGTCGAACGTCATGCTTACCGTATTTGTCAGCGTCTGCAATGGTGCAATGGCATTATCAGGATCGACACGATAATAAAACGTTATACTATTAGCCGCGCCCGGATTAATTTGTTGTAACAAAGTATTGAAACTTTCATCCACTGTTATCACAGCAGGTGTACCATTATTAATCGTGTTATCCGGAATGCTGGCATACAGTACCGCTTCGTCCGCTTCATCGATTAAAGTATCACCATCGTTATCCAGACCATCAGTCGCAAAATCGACGACGAACATTAAGTCAGAAGCGTCGAGCGTATCGGCGGAGATAACATTAAATGCCGGCGAACGAACCGGAACAGAAGTCTGGTTTTCCAGCGTGATCCGATATATATACGAATCATCGGTATCACCATTATTCAAAGTATTGGCAAATGCACCACACGTTATTCCGGCAACGTTCAAGGTTTCATTACAGACTTGTTTGGTCACAATCAGGTTAGGTTCGATTTCTATCAGGTCAACTGTACGAATCGTCACTGACGGATAACCGGGAATGTTTAGTGTTTCATCGACATTAATAGGAATAATCGGTTGCACTACGCCACCAATCGGATCCGACTGGAATACGGCGGTAAAAGATGTGCTTGCCACATTAGTGCTGGTATTACCATGCAGGTTAGGTAAATTTGGACCGACCACCGGATAAGCAAGATCAACCGGATCATTTAATAATCGGGTTTTAAAATCGACACGGAAGAATTCATCTGCCACCCCGATGCCACTACCGGCAGCATTAAAGCTCCACACGATATCGGTTTCATTCAATGGTGTCGATCCAGCGCCACCATCAATACCGGTTAAAGTGATACCTCCAGTACTGGTAAAGTTATACGCACTGCCACCAAACGCGATAAAACCCTGACCATCCGGCAAATCATCGGTAACCGTTACATCTTGCACCTCGATCAGATTAAAACCTGGTGTCACAAAACCAAACCAACCACCTGACTCAACACGATAAACACAGTCTTCACCCATCTGTGAATTCAAATTACCGGTCAACACTGGCGTGTTTGGCGGAGCCGCTGCCGATGATAATACGTTTGCAGGCACAGCAGGTTCGGCCAGACCATCTTCCGCACAATACCAGGCATTCTTCACCAGATTAAAACCAAGCACTCGGGAACGAATCGCATCAAACGAATAGTTGTTTGCCAGCTGCGCAATGTTAGGGGTGGTATCCGGAATGATGACAGGTGCGGGAAAAGTAAGGGGTAGTGGTGTTCCCACTGTACTATTAAATAAATGAATCTCACCAATCACATCTGCACGGAAAGTTAAGTCGTCGATGGGTGGTGCATTTGTCTTCACAACAGTGAAGGTAAATGTTTCTGTTGCACCCGGTGCAATCACACCTCGGTCACAGGAATATACTGCGGCAGTGGCTGGAATAGCTGCAGGATCATCCCAGTGAGGTTCGGGCGGTGGGTTTGCAACTGGTCCGACACAGCCAGCAGGCACTGTCTGCACCGTCATTGCCTGACCTAAGGTTATATAAGTTGTGTAATCGTCGGCATCGTGACCACCATTGTTAGTCACTAATACGTTTAGATTTAATGGTGTACCTGGGTCATTGGTCAGAATAAACAAGGCATCAGAAATTGAAACATCCAGATCTTCCGGATTTGAATTGTAATTAAAAGTTTCATTGCGGGTTTGATTTTGCAAACCAACCGGATCAACTGAATCAAAGTTAACATCAACATCATTGGTTAATGCCACTGCATTTGTTGGATCCGTACCACCCGCTGTCGCTTCTGGCGCAAGATCCAAATCGGCGACCAGATCAAATCGCGTCGCTTCAACCATGACGATACCAAATGTGAAAGAAACCTGATCATCATTTCTTAACATGTCTTGCTGCTGTGGCAAATCGGCACCCGTCGTACTACTGGTCAGAGTAAATGTCGGATTGGTATCATCAAGTGGATTAGGTGTAACCAACTCCGGATCATCACGAGTAAAGGTATCAATAAAACCTGGGTAGTTCACTCCAAAAGCAGGTGCGGTTGTAAAAATTGGTTGCCCCGTACCCACACCATTGAAATCGCCATAGGTATTATCCATGACGTAGCCGGCTGGTAATGTGACATCAACAGTCAGATTTTGTAACGACCCCCCAGTCTGGTTATCCAGAGTAATCGTCATTAAACCTTTTGTGCCTAAAGGCTGCCCTATGTTACTTCCCGTTACGGTCTGCGTTATCTGCAAATTGGCCGGCACAACAGTCGTATTTAAATCCGAATTTCCATTTAGATCCGTACTCGGTGTACCACCGCCGACGGAAGCCGGTACTGTTATTAATCCCCCGCCTGGTGATGTGACGTCACAACCATATGAGATATCAGCATTATTAATTTCGTTTGTATGCGTGTTAAGTATTCGCCCAACGAAATAGATAAACGCATTGTTCGAACTCTGCGCAACATCATCAGGATCCGCTGCATTACCAAACGGGTCATCGACATCAAACGGCGAAACATATGGCACACAACCCGCTGCACCCACACCATTAGCAGCTGCTGTCGCATTGGCACTTGCCCCAGTCGGACAAATAAAATTGATGCTGAAGTTACCACTAATCGCATCAACGATACGCAAGGCTTCCATATCTGCCAACCCAGGATTATCAATATCAACTCGCCAAATTACATCATCATCTTCACTACCAAAGACGGGCTCAGCGTAACCTGTTTGGCCGGCATCAAAATTTCGTCCATTTTTACCTGTTCTAGGTAGTGGCTGACGAATAGGTAATTCAAATTGACCCGAATTAACTGTTTGCGCTGCCGCAAGGCATGACATATCAAACGAGGCAGTAGCAAAAAGATTTCTGCTTGCATTAGCTAATATTGACGCTTCGGTATAAGTGCTAACGTCAAAAGCAATCTCTACCGTTGCACCAGCAGCCAAACTGGCTAGTGCACCAATTTCCGCAGAGGTCCACGTCAATATTGTTCCGCCACCTGAAATAGTTGGGTTGGCAGCGCCACCGATAGATGAAGTGGTTGAACCATTAATAAAGGTTAAACCCAATGTTTGTAAATTTTCGACCAGTGTGATGTTTGTCATCGGCGCAGTGGTTGGATTGGTGATAGTGATATACACTTCACCGGTATCACAAAATTCACAGAAGCTGGTTGCCGTTACATGTGAAATAACGTTAGACCCAAGACCGCTAGTAAACTGAAAATCGTATTCAATACCCGGCGCGGCATCACTGTCGCTAAACGTTGCGCTATCTTCACTTACACTTGCGCTGTTTTGAATAACTGGACAGACGTTGGTAGCGTTCACTGTTGCTCGAACATTTAAGGTCGTTGACTGACCTGCATTCATGCTCGGAATAGTAAACTGAGCTGGACCTGTTTGACTGCCACCAAGTGGGGCATTTTGAAAAATTAGATTATTTAGGTCTATACCCAGACCATCATCAATAACAACATTGGTAAGTGTACCTGGCCCAGTATTGGTTACATCGATATCATAGAAAATGAAGCTACCTTCGGGTGCGGGCTGAACGGTAGCAGGGGCAATACTTTTAGTGACGGCCAGGTCGGCCAGAACATTTCCAGCCGAACACAGAAAAACACTGCCTGCGAATAATGTTTTCGCGAGCAAGTGGATACCTCTACTTGGCTTTCCATCATCAAGTACCATTTAATACTTTTAGAGTAGCTTTAACTTACAAATGGTTGTGTAGCATTTATAACTATTGACGATAAAAAAATTCTCAGCTTCTTGCTGTGACCTTCCACACAAAAACATCAATAAAGTATAGTCCTTAAAGTTGATATAGCACGGTATATTGTCATTTTTTTGACACTATACTTTACACCCATTCTAAGGCGGAAGTCATCAATAACTTGGTGAAAATCAACAATTTAACCTGGATACGACCCCAACTAGCTTAAGTAGCTGGAAGGAAATCGATAGGATAAAGTATCGTAATGGTCGGAACGCTGTCTTTGGCGCCAAAATTGAATTTTTTCACCCTGGCAGCAATCTTTTTATCCAGTGTTGGCGCATCCATATCGCTGGAATCGACCGTACAGGCAGAAACTTTTCCATTTGGCTCGATAGTTAGGCGCAACACCATTTTACCCTGCAAGGTAGGGTTTTTACGCAACTCACGGTTATAGATTCTATAAAGTGCCGCTTTATATTTGTCGAACACGATTTGGATTTCTTCATCGGTACGAGACGGCCCAGGGCCATCACTAAGCGGCCGCTCTTCGCCGGCGAAATCAGTACCGATGGAGCTCTCAACACGTGAAAATTCGACATTACCTATATTGTCACCCGTACCACCCACATTTCGACTCAATGCCGCCGTATTAATACCGTTACTGGTGGTACCGACATTAGAGGTAACCAGTGAACGTGTGGTTTTTTTGGCTTTACTGCCCTTGCCACTAATCTTAGCTTTGGCACCCAGATTTGCAACCGGCGTGTTATCAATAAGATCGGCGAAGTCATCTTTAAATGCCATCAAACCAGCACTCTCAGCTTTTTTACGTGCTTTTTTCGCTTTTTCAGGCTGTGGCTTTTTATCTTTCTTGGGCTTTTCCTTGTCCAGTTTTTTCTCTTCTTTCTTCTGAGCCTTAGGTGGTGGCGGTGGCTCTTTTTTCGGTATGATTAATTGTGCCAAACGCTCAGGCACTTCAACAACTTCGATACGATCAGGCACCGGTATATTCCACATAGGAATAAGTATTCCCAACATGAACGATACAAATAAAACAATAAGCAGAATTTTTCTAAACTGTTTCTGATCTCGATCATTACCATTCCATGGCATGTGCATCGGACGGAATGGCAACTCAACCATATCACGTTCGATAATAAACTCTTCAGCACGCGCTTCTTCACGCGCCTGCAAATTAATCGTCTCTTCATTGAGCAGATTAATTTTCGCGGTTAAACTTTCAACCGATTCATCACGCGTTTGCTGTTTATTGTATAACTCAGCAACACGAGAATCATAATTGATAACCAGATCGCGAACACTCTTCTGATGCTTCTGCGCGATATCACGATCATGATCTTCACCCCAGAAAAGATGAGCACCGCCGAGTTTTTCAAGTTTTTCTAACTGGTCACTTATTTCACTTAAGACGGCAAAACGATGACGTTGCACATTAAGGTCACCTAATTCTCCACTGATACCGGACTCTTCACTCTCTAGTTCATTCAGACGATCATAGGCATCACCAATCTTGCGATTGACTTCGTCCTGTTGATTTTTAATATCGTCTGCCACGGAGTATGTCAGCCTTTACTTTTCGCTTTTTGAATAACAGCGAGTGAAATTTTTCCATAACCGGCACTGGTACAACTTGCCATCACTTTTTTCATCAGATGGAAAGGCACAGTCCGATGCGCCAGCACAGTTACTTCTCTGCTGTCAGCAACCGTTTTCGTATTGATACCGAGAACCTTTTTCTGTTGCAGCAAAAGTCTTTGTTTTACTTCGTCGATGATGCTTGCTTTGCTATTGACAACATCTTGTGTCGCGACTACCGGCTCACCCTGAACCAGAATCTGTTCTGGCGTAATCATGACGATTACCGTTTCGCGTGGTTTTGTTTCCACTACCGAATCCGGTAGTTTGATATTTTTAGGTGGCTCCATCACATCACTGGAAGATGAGTTCACGAGCAAGAAAAACACCAGAATAGTAAAGACATCCATTAAGGAAACTAGATTTAAACCTGCACTCGTCACGCCGCGATTATTGCGTGACATGCGCTTCATCCGCCGATTATCATTCATGGTGCGTCACCTATTGAGATATCGGGGAATAAAACGACTTGCTGCAATATATCCGCTTCACCTTCTTCACCTTTTTGACGTATAAATGATGAGCGGACAGAATCCATTATTCTGATTAAAACACGGTATTCTATATCCGGCTCCATCAATACTAATGCATCCGTTTTCTTAGGGTATTTAGTTTTTATTTTTACCAGATAATCAGAGAGTAACTCAAGATCATATAATTGACTTACATCGAGATAACCTTCTTCATCAGCAACAACCCCTGCCTCTTCTTTTTTCAACAACGGGAATCGTGCCAGCACCTGTTTACCATTGCTGATTTCCAGCCCTTTTGCACGCACGATAACTTCGATTGTTACCTGTGGTTTTTTGCTGTCATTATTTCCTTCACCCGCAGGAAGACTTAACTCCATAATAGTGATGCGAGAGAATACAGCCGTGATTAACAAGAACGGTACTAACACCACCATCAAATTAAGGAAGGTCGTGATGTTTAACTCAGGCGGCTCTTTTTTCGGCCGCTTGTAGTGATGCCTTCTAGCCATTCTTAGCAGCCAGTGCCGCTTGACGCTTTGCGAAATCTGCAATCAGATTCAATGTTTTTACGGATGCCATTTCCAGGCTATCGATAATTTCACCTGTTTTAGAAGAAATCATCGCGTGTACAATCAACAACGGAATCGCCGCCATCAAACCAAACGCCGTGGTGTTCATTGCGACCGAGATACTGGCTGATAACAGATCCGCTTTCTCTGCCGGATCAGCATTTGCTACTGCGGTAAACGCCTCGATTAAACCCATGATGGTTCCGAGAAGTCCCAGCAGCGTACAGATATTTGCAAACAATGCGATATAGGGTGTGCGTTTTTCCAGTGTAGGAATAATCTCCATCATGCTTTCTTCCATCGCAATTTCGATATCGTCACGTCGACGCACTGAACCCTGCCTGGCTAGACCCATATTAAGCAAGCTGGCGATAGCCGATTTATCATTCGCAATCGAGTCACGCGCCGTATCGAAATCACCTTCATCAAGTAAAGGATGCACTTTATCCCAAACCTTTTTATTGGCACTGCCGATGCCCGACAACTTGATGTATCGCTCGATACAGATTGCAGCACCAAACGCAAAAATAATTAATATCGGGTACATAAACGTACCACCTGTTTGGAAAAACTGCACAATATTCTGGATAATCTCCATCATGTACTCCTCATTTTATAAATCGCGAAACGAATCGCGTTTGATATATTATAGATTTATTATAAATTCTTAATTATTGGTTATTGGTTCTTGCCATGACTCAATCCATAAAAATCAAGTTCACGCAAAAACACTTCTTTATCGAGAGGTCGCATACTGTCATCAAGCAGCCCCGAACTCAAACTAGTTGCAACACCCACCTCAGAGTTTTGCCATGGCACAATATAAAGCGACTTAGGCGCCTCTTTATTACCGATAATCGAGATACCTGATAGCTCTTTTACTTCACTATCAACCCTTTTTTCTTCTGCCATCACCCATGATTGCAATAACAACCAGAGTAAAAGTGTATTTATTATAACTTTAATTTTCATAATGTCATCAGTTAAGCCACTTAAAAAATTTATTCATAAATATATTACTAATAAATACTGTCATTGCTATACTCTGCTCGCAGAGCCTTTTATCGACGTTTATTATTTCCCCAGACGACGTTTTACATCCGCCACCCAGATTGCTACTGTTTTATCGTCAGGTTCTATTTCGAGATATTCTTCAAACTGCTCTAGCGCACAATCAAAGTCATGTAGGTACAAATCACACAGAACACCCAAATTTCTTTTTGCTGGCAAATAGTTCGGATGATCTTTAATCGCATTTTGGTACGCGGTACGTGCAGCATTAAACTTACCTGATTTTCGATACAGTAAACCTAATTCATTATTTGCTACCGGATGTCCGATATCAAGTTTTAAAGCTTTGATTAAATTCTCTTCAGCCGCTTTCGTGTCTTCGATTTTATTATATGCAATCGCGATATTTACATATGGCGCCGGCAGTCGTTGCTCTCGATCTATCACTGCTTTTAACACGGCGATAGCCTGAGCGTTCTGTTCCTGCTGCATCAAGGTTATCGCATTTTTAAAATCGAGCTCGACATCTGAATCAACATCGACATAACTTGTTGGCGCTTTAATCATCGAAACATCCGCTTGCATTCTGGCATCACCACCCGCGCAAGAAAACAAAAAAGCACAACTGAGACAGATAGAAACCTTGCGCAGCATACCTTCACGCATTACATCTACCACACTAAAGATCACAGCATTATTTAAAATTAATCCCTTAATCATTCTAACCACCTACCGCTTCTTGTTCTGTTATTGTCGATTCTTCTTTATTTCTTTCAAGCTTGTTTTTTAAATTGTTTTTACCGGAATCGTTTTTCTCGATTTTTTCTTTATCTTTACGCTCAGGCTGAATCGATGTAATGATAGCACTGTTTTTTTCCGTTTTTGCATATCGCGCAGGTAACAGTACAGATAGTTTTTCGATACTCTTATCGATCCATTTATTATAGATGCCGACATCAAGCAACTCTACATTTTTCTCATGCACACTGATGGCCTTTTCTTCAAACGGATATGCTTGATCTTCGATAACTAACTCGTACTGCTCTAACTCTTCATCATTAAGGTTTGTCGGCCTTTCTGACCCCAACAGTGCAACATTGAACTCAAAGTAGATCTCAGCAATATAATAAGTTGCCGCTGCCGTCACTTCACCAACTTGATAATCAACCAACTTGGTATACGCATCGATAGCAGAACGCATCTGTACTTTCTTTTTCCTCAAATTTTTCTTGAACGGTTTAACCAATGCTACTTCCTTAAAGGCTTCAAGCTTAGGTTCAGCTAATATCAGTGCCGCACTTGCCGCCAAAAATTTAGTACGATCGGTTCGGCCCGCGCCACCTTTGGCATCGGTGGTGACAATTTTTTTAAGTTCGGCGACATACTTTTTATTCTGCCCCTGAGACTTATAAATTCCAGACATCTTGGAACGCACTTCGATGGCATCTTCGATTGGTTCAGGGAAATAATTCACTAATTTCAGATAAACCAGTAACGCCTTATCCTGTGCTTCTGCTTTTTCATACAACTCTGCAGCCTGTGATAATGCCTCACGCCTCAACGCATCATCATCAGGATTTTCTTTTTCAATGCGTTCAAACTCAACAGCCGATTTAATGAGCTTACCGTCTTCTTTATAAACAACGGCCAATTTCTTGGTAATATCTTTTTGTAGTTTATTTTCAGGGTATAATTTCCTAAACCTTTCAAGCACTGTTGCAACTTGTCCCCACTGTTTTAATAATATCAATGATGCTGCCGCATCATATTCGGCAGTCGGTCGTATTTTCGAATTAGGCGCAACTTTAGCAACACGCAAGAAATGATCGGCCGCTGTTTTATGGTCACCCAGTTTTCTTGCCTGCTCACCTTGCTTATAAACAGAAGCCGCTAAATTCTCGGTAAGTGAATCGTAACTTTTATTTTTTTTATCGGTTAGAGCCAAGGTTTCTGAATAAGCTACCTCCGCATCTTTATAACTGGCAATATCGAATGAAGCATGCGCAACAACCAGCCATGATGAACGAATCAATTTTTTATCTGCATTCGGATAAACAGTAATAACTCGACGACCGTACTTAATTGCCTGTTCGTAATCTTCCAGTGCGTAGAGATCATCGACAGCAGCGACCAGAACGATAGCCGCATGTTTATGCGCCGGGAAATACTCCGCAAACTTAAGTGAGGTACGAATAATTTCGCGCTTGATTACATTACGTTGTGACTGATTTGCAACTTTCAAGTATTCTCGATATGCATACACTGCTGCATAACCGGCACTGGATGAAGCCTCATGCGTAGGATAATTATATGCCGTACGCTCGTATTCGGTCGCCGCATCCAGAAAGTCTTTATGTTCTAACAATAAACCAGCCAACTGGTTATTAAGCTTAGGCGCTTCTTTTTCTTCTGAGAATGATGACAGGAACTCACGATACCAATAGATTGCTTCTTTATAGTTCTCTTCTTTTTGTTTACGTAGTCGCTTATCTTGATATAAAGCGTGATAATGATTCGCTAAATCAATAAGGTTGGATTTTAAAAATGCCAACACAGTCGGATTGTCATTGATATCAAAAAAAGTCCAGTAATTAGAATTCAAGCTATATGTTTTTGAAAACGCTTTCTTTGCATCAACAACTAAACGCGGGAAACCACCTTTTTTATAAATTTCGATAATCCGAATATTAAAGTAAGGCGATTCTTTTGATACCGGATTACGATCAATATATGCCTGATAAGATTGTGCCGCATCTGAATAACGTCGCTTTGTTAAATAGTATTCGCCGAGATGGCTATAGATGCTTGCTTCATAAAAACGATGGCCATGCTTATCAAAGAACTCAACAATGGATTCAGCGCCGCCTAGATAGGAAAAACTTAAACTGATTACCCGGTAGGTATCATCGATACGTTTTTTCTGAATTTTACTATCGATGTTTTCAAGATCGTATCCATTATCGATTTTGTAATCCAACATTCTGATGTAATCTTTCAACGCATCTTCGTATAATTCCTGCTTGAAATATGCCCAGCCTTGCTTATACAGTGCCAATTCATAATATTCTGAGCTTTCACCACGATTAATAACTGACTGATATGATTCTTCCGCATCTAAAAACTTTTTCCGCGTAAAGAAGTATTCTGCGCGACGAAATTGCGCTTCATCAATGTGACGTGATTGCGGATATTTAGCGATTAATTGTTCCAACGTCGTCATCGCGATATCAACCTGGCCGGTCTCTTCATAGGCGCGGGATAACTGGTACAACACCTGGTCATTTCGCTCAAACAATGGGTATTTTTTTAAAAGACCTTCATACAACTCGATTGCTTCCATTGCACCTGCAGCCTGCAAATCATCCGCATCAACTTTGGTCTTGCCTTCGGGTGGCGTTATTTTCTTTTGCTTTGCACGACCCAGCTCAATTTTTTTACCTGCGCGTTCACTGAATTCTTTTTCATTCTCGCTGATGTCTGCGATAGGGCTACCATCAGTGGCAATACTCTGCTCCTCATTATCGTTTACCACAGGAACAAAATTGGTTTCGGGTGTTTGAATATCCGTTGCCTGCGAAGCGCTATCAGCAACCGGTTTTAAATTTTCGGCCCCATCATCAGGCAGCTGACCTTTTGCCGGCTCAGCGGTCTGCTGTGCTTCTTGCTGCTGCCACGCATCTTCTTCAGCCTCATATTCTTTTTGTATCTTCAAATCAGCCAGTCGACGCAATGCTTCTGGTGTCATCGCAGTTTCTGGCGTTTCTTTCAAAAATTCTTCATAACTGGCCATCGCCTTATCCAGACTATCACTGACTTTTTCTTCTTTTACTTCGAACTTGATATCATTCAGCGTTGCCAGTGTCCCTTCGTTATTGGTTGTTGCGCACGCCGCTAACATCAATACCAAAGGGGTACTGATGGCAATAAACGTCAGTCTTGTCAGGCTATTTATCTTCATAAATCACCGACCTAGCAGCTTATCTTTAAAAGTGGAATTTTTGGTTGGTGGCGTTTCCTCTTCAAACAATGGTTTTATTTCTGGCTCCAGCTTGGCTTTTTCTTCTGCTGCTTTTTTTGCCAGACGATCTTGCCTCTGTTGCTCCTGTGTTTTCTGAGCATCAAGTTGTTTTTTAATTTCTTCATCTGTTGCAGACTTGGTGGCACGGTCATAACTTTCCGCTAACGCAAATCGCGCTTTTATCTGGTATTCTTCCAAGCGTTTGCGCCTTACATCTAACTCGTTAATTGCCATTGTTTCGAGTAGACGCCCCTGCTTAGCCATCACTCCCTTTAGCTTGCGTTGCGCGGTGAACAGTCGTGTTCTTAATTGCCGAATCGGGATAAGATAACCCTCGTAACTTTGCGTCGCTGCCTGGCGTGTACGCACGAAAGAGTTATAACGCAATTTTAGTTCTTTAATTATTTCATCTAACGAGATTAAATTATTATATGCATCGGTCAATCGTTGATCATATTCACTATTGACCTGCCATGACACCGCACCTCTTAATCTTTTAACGCGTCGCACGACATCATCAGACACCAGTTCCGGTTTTGTAATAATAATTTCTTGTAATGCGTTTATGGTATCCATTGCCTGGCGCTCTGTTGCCGTTGCCAGATAATCCGGACGCGGTGCAATCAACATATTTTTTAGTTTGGTCGCCAGGTTTTCTCGTTGTTCTAAACGTAAGGTTATGCGCGCATCCAACTTTTTAAATTCTTTTTCTACAACGGGTAATATTGGCTCCTGATAAGCGCGTCTAATGTCGATTATTTCTTCATACACACGAAGGTCAGCTAGCCACTTGTCAAGATGATGATGAAGACCAGCAAGATCTTTATAGTTTTTGTATGATTCCTGAAAATCATGAGAAGCCATTAGGTCAAGGATGTATCTGGTTTCTGGCGTATCGGACAACTCACGTAAATTAACCACCCAGTTAACATCTTTTCTCGCTTTTTCATCTAATAGGGCGGTAAGAAATTTACCTTTGCGGATGGTTTTAATTGAATTATCCAAACTTTCGATTTCATCTGCAAAAACATCCATCGCATGATCGTATAAATTGGCCGCTTTACCATGTGCATTTAATTTTCCATAAGCGTAAGGCACAGCCATCAATACTTCCTGTACTGAATAATTGGTTTTTTCGCGTTCATGCAAGATAGACCAGGGCACCAACGCACGATCAAATCGACCTAGTGAGACAGCCACCCAACCCGCACCTAATAATGCTCTATTAGAATACGGCCCATCAAGACGCACTCGCTCAAAACGCCTTTGCGCTTCTCTCGCATTTCCCTTATCAAGATATCGATAAGCAAGTTTTAAATTGGTTTTATCTTTAAGCGCGAGCAGACCATCATCGCTTAACTCTAACTGCCCCAACTCATCCAGCACTTCCAGACCTTTTTGCTCTTCTCCACTCTGTAGCAAAGCAATACCGAGGTTGTATAAAACAAAGCCTTTTAAATTTTTCTCGTTTCGCAATAACTGTAGGCTCTTAGCCGCTTCGGTAAACTGACCGATATCAATATTGGCGAGCGCGCGAAGATAAGCAACATCCGTTCTAAATGTTTCCGGTTCTTTACCACGCAATACATCAAGTGAATATTTAGCTTGGTAACGAGATTTTTCAGGGTCTTCGCGAATTAACTGCAATGCATATAACGTGCTTTGCGGATTGTTTTTCTTGTAGAACACATTAGCCAATGCCAGAGCAGCCTGATTGCGTATAGCCAAATCGATGCCTTCACCCAGTACTGCCTGTATCGCACGGCCGGCACGTTGGTTCATTCGATATTGTAATTCTATATCACCGACAGAAAATTCAGCTTGCGTCAGGTGCTTGTGAAACGAATCCAGTTCAGATTCATCAAGTTTATAATATTGTGATAATTCAGAATCGAGAGTGGCTAAAGCATCAAAATGTAAATCTTGATAGGCATAGTAAAGCACCTCGCCAAAATACAGGTCCCGCAGCTCAACATCTTTTAAGCCACTGGCTGCATACACTGACAAGCTGCATAAAAAAGCAGGCAGTAATGTAATAAAACGAAGCAACATGTTTTACCAGTCTTTAAATGATACCGTTTGATCAGATGCACTCGACCCTGAAATTTGTATCTCGACAAACTTAGGCCCTACTGCTTTAGTCACAGTAAATTTCTCACTGCGCTGATACTCATTTCCTGATTTAGCTCGCCCGATAAAACTGGCTACTAATGCATGATCACCGGTTTTGATATTTCCCGTATAAATACGCTGCACGCCACCCGCGCGTAAAGCTTCAATTTCTTTAAAGGTATATAGATGCTGAGCTACAATTTTGTTATCAAGTTTGACTTGCATCGAATCGAGCACAAAATCTTTATCGCCTAAGAGGGAAATAAATAATGAAACCTGAGTATTAGATGGAAAAAGTAATTTCTCTTCGAGTCGCGTGAGTTCAGAAGTTAGATCAAGCACGTCTTTCTTAATATCCTGAACTTGTTCATCCAGTCCTTTAATCTGCTCTTTTGTTACCTCAGCTGCCTGCGCAGGTACGAGTAAAACACCAAAGACTAAAATTATTGATATAAGAATATTATTAAAATAACTTTTCAGCATAATTCCCACTCAGCTAACGATTTGTTTTTATTGTGACGGTTTCACACATATATCAATATGTGTCATCGCAATTATTCTGCCTTAGTATATGAAAATATGACGATAAGTCTGCAAAAACATGAATTAATATTTAACTATTTACCCAAGCATCATACATTATGTGGTCAAAAATAGTTTTATATCAGAATTAACTTATATATACTCAGTCACCTATACTCATTCATGATTTACTTACAAAATATTCATTATGGCTAAAACAGCGGCAACAGGCATTACCCGCATCATTAATGCGGCTGGATATTCATGGCTGGGCTTTAAAGCAGCCTACAAACATGAAGCCGCATTCCGGCAGGAGCTCGCATTAACACTAATATTAACGCCCATCGCCCTCTATTACGGGGCGACTTATGCGGACAAAGCGATTTTGGTTGCCAGCCTTATATTTATCTTATTAATCGAAATTCTCAATTCGGCTATCGAGGCGGTGGTTGATCGACTCGGCGACGAGATTCATCCATTATCGGGTCGTGCTAAAGATATGGGTTCGTCGGCAGTTTTCCTGGCTTTCATCATAACTGCTCTTATCTGGTTCTCAATTCTTTACAAATAATTCAATGAATTAAAAAACTGTTATTCAGTTCACACTCGTATTTTCTATCTATACTAGTATTCACTTAAATAAAGACAAAATAAACTCACCTATTCACATCTAAAGCGAATTATTATGAAACTGAAGCAACTTGCATGCCTGGCAGCACTCACTACACCTTTTACCGCTAACGCCGATTTCTTATCTGTCACTGCTGGTGGCGGCGTATGGAATACATCACCTGATGGTAATTTTCAAACCACAAGCGACCCTGTCGCTGTTGATATTAAAGATAACTTATTCTGGGACGACGAATCTCAAGGCTATTTTTTTGTGACGTTTGAGCACTTTGTTCCAATCATACCTAACGTGAAAATAGTTCGCACCAGTATTGATCAGAACGGATCAGGTAATACATCTTTTGCATTTGATGGTGAAGCATTTTCCGGTAATGTGGATAACAAATTTTCCATCGACACAACCGATTTAATCCTTTATTACGAAGTGTTAGACAATGTCGTAAGTTTGGATATTGGTTTGAATATTCGAAATTTAAAAATCGATTACAATATCACTAGTACGGGAGCGACTGAACAAGACTCCATCAGCGAAACAGTGCCTATGTTATATGCATTAGTCGGCGTCACACCATGGCCTGATGTAATCATAAGTGGTGAAATGAGTTACATCGCTTTTGATGGCAGCAGTATTTCTGATATCACCGCCAAAATAGCATACACCACAGATTTCCTCGTTGGCTTTGAGGCTGGTTATCGCTTGCAGGAATATGAGTTTGATGACATCTCTGACACCAATGCAAACCTTTCATTTGATGGTATCTTTGCTGGCGCTTACCTTAAATTCTAGAAAACCACGCCAGCTACTCGTCCCCATGCTCTGCGTAGGAACGAGTAGCTAATGTGTAGGCATATGAATTCGAATTAATACCCCAATACATGTAAAACTACGAATAAAATTTTCACGTTACATACTATATAAAAATCATGTCTCCCCACGCAGAACATGGGAACGAGAATAAATGATCACATGGTTCTTTTTCGCTAAACATTTTGGATATGTCTAAAAATCCTGTTAAGCGTTACAATGCTCACCCATGTTACAAGCGATTAATCTAGGCATCCGACGCGGCACAAAACTCCTTTTTGAAGACACCAGTTTTCAAATTCACCCGAGACAAAAAGTAGGGCTGACCGGCGCAAATGGAACTGGAAAATCCAGTCTTTTTTCTTTAATTCAAAATCAGCTTCATGCCGACTCCGGCGACTGCATTTATCCTGCTCACTGGGTTATCGCACATGTTGCACAGGAACTACCGCATAACCAACAAGCGGCCATCGAATTTGTACTTGATGGTGACATCGAATTACGTGAAGTACAACAGGCCATTGCACTGGCCGAAAGCAAAAATAACGGCATTCTGCTCGCAACCTTGCACACTAAGCTCGACAACATAGATGGCTACACGGCGAATTCGCGAGCCAGTCAGTTACTAGCAGGCTTAGGCTTCAAAGCCAGCGAAGAATCACATGCGCTACACACATTTTCAGGCGGCTGGCAGATGCGACTTAACCTAGCTAAAGCATTAATGTGTCGCTCCGATCTTTTATTACTCGATGAGCCAACTAATCACCTCGATCTGGACACCATTATATGGCTGGAATCCTGGTTGAATGCGTATCGCGGTACTTTGTTATTAATCTCACATGACCGTGACTTTTTAAATAATATCTGCACACACATCGCGCACCTGGAACAACAAAGCATCCAACTCTACACCGGTAACTATTCTGCATTTGAACGTATTCGTGCTGAGCGTTTAGCCAATCAGCAATCACAATATGTAAAACAACAACGAAATATTGCACACATCGAATCCTACATAACACGGTTTCGAGCCAAAGCCACTAAAGCAAAGCAAGCTCAGAGCAGGCTCAAAGCACTTGAACGCATGCAGACCATTGCGCCTGCACACGTTGACTCACCTTTTCACTTTTCTTTGTTTGAGCCTGAAAAAATTCCAAACAGCTTGTTACACATGGAGAAAGTAGAAGCGGGTTATGAGAATATTTGCATATTAAAAAATATCGATTTTCAATTATTACCCGGCGACCGCATTGGTTTACTTGGCCCTAACGGCGCTGGAAAATCGACCTTTATAAAAGTGCTGGCCAATCAGCTTGAAATTCACAAGGGCGAATACCATTTAGCTAAAGAAACAAAAATTGGTTATTTTGCACAACATCAACTGGAACAATTGCATGATGAACATTCTCCTATCGAACATCTACAACAGATAGATAAAAATGCACGCGAAGCCGATTTAAGAAATTATTTGGGCCGCTTTGGTTTTTCCAATGATATGGCTTTATCAAAAATACAAAATTTTTCTGGTGGAGAAAAATCACGACTAGTACTGGCAATAATCATCTACCAAAAACCTAATTTATTATTACTCGATGAACCAACCAATCACCTCGATCTAGAAATGCGTGAAGCACTAGCAGAAGCATTGCAGGAATTTTCTGGCGCCATGGTTATCGTTTCGCACGATAGACACCTACTCAACTCAACATGTGACCAGTTACTATTAGTCAACCAACAAGCAGTCAGCGAATTTCCACTTAGTCTGGACGAATACCCTAAATGGTTAAGCGAACACAACAACTCGCAAACACCCGAAAACAAAGCAGGAAGTTCTAACAAAACAAACAATATTTCAAATAAAGACAGAAAACGTCTGGAAGCTACACGCAGACAAAAAACACAACCCCTTAGAAACAAAATTAAAAAACTTGAAGAAGATATGAAAACATTTTCTGATAAACAGGCTGAGATAAACCAGCAGTTATCCGATAATGATATCTATGCAGAAAAAAACAAACAAAAACTTCAACACCTACTTTCCGATAAAGCAGCGTTAGAGAAATCACACGAGGTAGCCGAAACAAGCTGGTTTGAAATCAACGAAAAACTCGAAGCTATCGAATAATATTTTTCCTCCCCAAAAAATATGAGTGAACGACCCTACTCAAGAACACTAACACTGCCCTAACAGGAAAGCATTATTGCACTTGTCATATATCTGACAACCACATTATTAGTTACAATATTCCTGCATTTTTTTCTCGGTATCGTCATAACACATGATTATATCTTTCACAATATCGCTACGCACAATATCCTGATAATCAAACTCATGTACATAAACACCTTTGACTTCATGAACTCGGGTGATAGCGTCATGTAACCCAGAATAACAGCGAATATCTTTCTGGCTTAAGTCACCATTGATAACCACGGTAGATTGCTTGCCAATTCGTGTCATAAACATTTTTATTTCTTCTGGCGTACAGTTTTGTGCTTCATCCAACACAACAAAAGCGTGGTTATATGTTTTGCCTCGCATATAGGCAAGCGGCTCCACGCTGATATTGCCATTCTTAATTGCGCATTCGATGACACCTTTACCCACATTACTGATTAAACAGGATTTAAACGCACTGAAATACGGATCAAATTTTTCATCCAGTTTACCAGGTAAAAAACCCATGCTATTACCTGCTTCAACAGCTGGCCGGGTAAAAATAATTCGATCGACATCCCCAGCCACTAAAGTCTGAGCAGCAATGGCAGCCGTGCAATAACTTTTACCTGTTCCAGCAGGGCCAAGTCCGAAAATCAGGGTATGCGTTTTTATTGCAGACATAAACAAATCTTGCGCTTTGTTTTTAGCCTGTATGGGTTTTATTTTTTTTATTGGAGAGGCGTTTTTTCGGGAGAGAGAGGGAGAGTATGAATCGTTGTGCGGAGAGGAGTGAAAATCGATGACTACGTTATCCTCCGACAGGTAATCTAATTTTTGTAATTTATTTTTTTGCCTTTTCGCTCGACCATGTTTTCTCGACATACACACCTCTGTAGTGGTTAATAAACATGTGAAATAAATTTTATATAATTATGATTTAACTAAAATGCCTCGTGTTCTGTTACATGTATTTTTACAACTTTATTATGAAAATGTAAACCATTTTTTAAAAATAATTAAATTTTATACATTTTTTTACAATTACTAACAATTTTAAATCATTAAAACAAATAGTATCCCTGAACGATTAGACTAAACTCATTAAATGGGCGAAGAAATTCAATATAGTCGTTTTAACAAATCAGATTACCAGCAGTTTACTTCTCACCTGAAAGAAGAAACAAATTTGGTGAAAAACTGGTTTGAAAACAATGCATTTTCCAACTCGAATCTGGTTGCCGGTTATGAACTTGAAACATGGTTAATCGATAAATCAGGCAAACCGGTTGCCATCAATGAACAATTTCTCAAACAGGCAAACAACCCGTTACTCAGCCCTGAACTGGCAAAATTTAATGTCGAATTGAATGTAGACCCAGAAAAATTATCCAATAAAGTTCTATCATCATTCGAAACTAAGCTGGACAAACTCTGGCAGCAATGTGCTGCCACAGCACAATCACTCGATAGCCAAATACTTGGTATTGGAATTTTGCCAACACTACAAGATAGCGATCTCACACTTAGCAATATCTCTTTACTTGATCGCTACAAGGCACTAAACGAACAAGTTCTGAGCCATCGTAACGGACTACAGATTGAGCTAAACATCAATGGCGAAGAGAACCTTCAGGTCAGTCATAAAGATGTCATGCTGGAAGCTGCTGCCACTTCGTTACAAGTTCATATTCAGGTACCACAGGATGTTGCAGCACGTTATTACAATGCTTCAGTATTGTTATCTGCACCCATGGTCGCGGTCAGCGCCAATTCTCCCTGTTTATTTGGTCGACGTTTATGGCAGGAAACCCGCATCCCCGTTTTTGAGCAAGCTGTACCGACAGGGGGTTATGGGGGTGCGTCATCAGGGCCGGTACATCGCGTTAGCTTTGGCTCAGATTATGTGCGCGATTCTCTGTTTGAATGTTTCCAGGAAAACCTGGATCACTTCCCAATATTGCTGCCTGTGCACTATCAGGCCGCATTGAAAGACGTACAATATTTACGCTTGCACAACGGTACAATCTGGCGCTGGAATCGCCCCTTGATCGGCTTTGACAATGACAATACACCGCACCTTAGAATTGAACACCGTGTCTGCGCTGCCGCCCCCACCAACATAGACAATATTGCCAATATCGCCTTTTATTATGGTCTGGTCCATTATTATGCGAGTACTGAAGAACCACCTGAAAATATCATTCCTTTTGCCGACGCCAAAGATAATTTTTATCGCAGTGCGCAAATTGGGCTCAAACACAAAACTCGTTGGTTCAGTAAAAAAACAGAAACACTACAAAAGATTATTCTAGACAAACTCCTTATCGAAGCTGAAACTGGCCTATACAAACTCGGAATAGATCAACAGGATTGCGAACGTTATCTTTCCATCATAGAGCAACGTGTCGCGCATAATAGAACGGGGAGTCAATGGCAAATTAATTTTCTTAATACACATCAAGATAACCGAACTCAACTCACTTTAAACTACCTAAAAAATCAACAAACAGGCATCCCGGTCCATGAATGGGATTTCCAAACCACGTAACGAGACATTTTAGATGCTTAATGAAATGAATCATATCCCCGAGGCATTTTTCAACGCACAAGCTGATGAACTGCAAGATATTCTCGGCGCACCGACACTTTTTCATCTGGATGGTATTAACAGACAACCTTTGTTTATCTGCACCTTACTCCATGGCAATGAGACAACCGGATTTTATGCTATTCAACGTCTGCTGCAACAATACAGAGGCAAAAAGCTGCCACGCGCCATTTCAATTTTTATCGGAAACATTGCCGCTGCAAAAGAAAATCAACGACATCTGGACACGCAAGATGATTTCAACCGAATCTGGCCTGGCAGCCATCATGATGATTCGGCTGAAAAAGACATGATGCATACCGTTACACACATCATGATGAGAAAGAAACCGTTTGCCAGCATTGATATTCATAACAATACAGGTAAAAACCCACACTATAGTTGCATAAACATTCTCAACCCACGCGGACTAATACTTGCATCAAAGTTCAGCGATATCGCCGTTTATTTTACTGATCCAAAAGGCGTACAGTCATCGGCCTTTTCCGATTTTTGCCCTTCGGTGGTACTAGAATGTGGACAGGCAAGCGACCGATCAGGAGAAGAGCACGCGCTACAATATCTAAATACAATTTTAAATTTAAAAAATCTGTCATCACATAATAGCAATGCCCTGTCGCTGTACCATACAATTGCACGTGTCATCATTCCTAAAACAGTATCTATCGGTGACGAAAATAAAGACATAAATTTAAACGCTGAACTGGAAAATAAGAACTTTCATGTTATCCAACCCGGTACAAAATTTGCCGGCGTTTATTCATCGAAAGATAAAACCATCGTTGTCAATAATGAAAGCCATGAAGATATTACTGAGGAGTATATTGAAAGAAAAAACGACAAGCTCCTACTAAAAAAAGCGATTACTCTGGCAATGTTCACCACTAATGAGAGGGCGATACGTCAGGACTGTGTTTGTTATTTTATGGAAGAATTGCACATCGGGTAAACAGTCGTTACATATGATTAATTTAATCACTTCAAGAATTTTTAGCATCAGTTGTCGACTCATAACAGACAGTCAAAAGAATTAAAAACTTTTACCGCAGAGGCGCGGAGACGCAGAGTTGTATTTTTGTTTATAGTGCCTTCGGCACTATAAACAAATACTTAGATTTTCTCTGTGTCTCCGCGCCTCTGCGGTTCAATCTTTTGATTTTAGGTTTTTAAAACGTCAGTAAATGGCCACTAACAGACATTGAGTCCAACATTTTTACGCATTCAGAGATTGTTCTACTTCACGATAACCCTGTAAAACACGTCACCATTATCGATATCACGCACCGCATATAATTCGTTCTGTTTTTTATAGATGCTGTAGCGATAAGTTCGCAAACCATCAGTCACAACCAGCGCATCCACTGCTACCTTTTGCTCCAACTTACCCTCAAGTGGCGGCGCTCTTGCCAGCAACCTTGGGTTCAGCATCGAACTGGCCTTATCTGGTTTCGACTTTTCAAACTTTCTTTGCATTGCCACCTGCACTTGACGCAGTCACACAATATCAGCATCAAAAACAACACCATTAGATTGAACATCTTAATTACTGCCATCATATGTCTCACTTAGTCTTGCTTAAATGCCAGGTTACCACTGCCTAAAAACACGACTGACAACGCCGACATCAAATAAAACATTTGCAGCTCCACTGCCCAACCACCATGCTCAGTCAGACTAAAGAAATCGCCCGTGTGCGCCAAAAATAATGCAAATAACATGTTCACAAAAACAATCAGTCCACCTAACCTCGCCCGATACCCTACAATAATCATCAATGGTGCGAGTACTTCACCGATGTAAACACCATAAGCCACTAGACCCGGTATATTATTACTGTTCAACATACCAGTGATAAAATCCAGTGAAGCGGGGTGCATAATCTTTGCCACGCCGTGAAACAACATCATTCCGCCCACACTAAGCCTAAGTATGAGGCGCCCTACATCTGAATTCAAAGAAGATAGCATTAGTATTTCTCCACTCATCACTATTACCATGTTAAAACAACTAATATAAATCTGTAATAATAGTATTACAAGTTTATCTTTTACTTAATTTAGGCTATGCTTTTGCTACTGAATATAAAATAATAAAAATAATTATGAGCAATCTTTCTCTATTACTTCCAAAACATCGCCGCCCTGTCTTACCCGCTAATTTTGATATGATTAACGACGAGCTGGATAACGAACTATCTAACCTTGTTAACATCCCGCTATTAGGCACCATTACTGCAGGCAACCCAATCGAGCGAGTCGAAGAAAATGAGCAGGTAAAAGTCCCTGCGAATATGGTTCGTAAAGACACCTATGCCCTGAAGGTATCAGGGCATTCAATGATCGACGATAATATTCAAGATGGTGATATCGTCATTATCGAAAAACGACAGTCTGCTGAAAATGGTCAATCGGTGGTCGCGCTCATTAACAATGAACAGGTAACACTAAAAAAGTTTTACATCGAAGCTGATGGCATACGCTTACAACCAGCTAATCCCGATATGGAAGCGATACTTTTAAAGAACGAGGAAGTGGAAGTACTGGGTGTTGTTACAGGTATTATTCGACAATTTGATTAACAGTGTTTTAAAGTTAACTCGAAAAAAAAGCAGCTTTTAGCTGCTTTTTTTATTCATGTATCATAAGTAATACTATAACTTACTTACCATATCCTGACCACAACACATAGGTGATTTCACCATACCATGATCATCAGGGCATTTTGAAACATGAACCTTTCCACCTTCGTCGGTCGTTATCGTGTCGTGAACCAGTTCCTTACCACACTCAGCGCAGGTCATTGACCCAACACCCATTCCACATACATCACATTTATAAGCCATTTAATATCACCTTCATTATCTGCTAAAAATCTCTAATCACTATTCTATTTTAATATTCTATCCGTTTAACATTAATATCAGCAGGGTTAAGCGAAGCAAATACAAAGAAGTGGACTTCCGTATCCAGTTAATGACCTCAAGCAGCCAATGGTCGGGCCAGCACATTCATAATTTCTCGCCTTCTTTCTAACACGGTATCAACAACTTTTTGGTAATCCGCACCAACTGCACGAAACATAGCTGGCACATCGATACCTAAACCGTGCAAAGTATCATCAAGAAAATTCAAACGTGTCTCTATCGTTTCCAGATAGGCCGCACTTTCATTCAGTGGTAGTTTTGAAAGCTCAAACGCCAGACGATCGAGCCCAAAGGCTATATGATCAACTTCATCCTGCAGCGGTACTTTGAGCGATGCACGGGTTCCCGGATCGGCCATCGGTACGATTTGTTCTACAGCTTCACCACCTAGGGCTTCTATACAAACGTACATATCCGTTAAAAAGTCTATCCAGTTAAGTGAACGAAAGTGCGCTAGAAACATTTCTTGCTGTAACACATTAAATACAGGCGTTGTGTCCGTACCAAATTTTTCAACCCACTCTTGCTGAATACGAACATGACGACTTTCGTCTCCAACCTGTTTCGCCATAAACAATCGACTCTCATCATCCGGAGCAGTGGCAATACGCTCTGCAACAGCACGCATAATTAAATAATCCACCTGGGTATACATGACGAGCAATCGACCCATTGCAACCCTATACTCCAAATCCGTAACTTCGTGTAGTTGTTTCATTTAGCACCTCGCATGAATTGAATTAATTACCACACTGTGCTGACACGTGATCTTGCCATACGTTCAATCAATCCACGTATTAATAACCACACTATAAATTATAGTGCCAGCTTTTTCATGCCTGGCTGAGCTGCTTTATATTGACTCATTATCATAACAATGTCGGTATCTTCCAGGTATTCTTCTGCCCACCTCATCGCTATAGAACCTTCAGCTGTAATTTGATCCTGATGCAACAATCCATCTCGATACAATATATTTAATAACATTGCTGCGGCCTTAACTTCATCCCAACCTGTTTCAATTTCATTCATTTTGCGCCAGGTGAATAACACCAAATCTAACTGAACATCAGGTACCTTCACATCTTCAGTAAAATCAATTATTACTTCTAGAAGCTGCTGCTTCATATCACTCATATCGTTACCATATATTTATCAAACACAAATATTTTAGATTCTATATAAGCTTTAATCTTGACCCATTGCGCCATGCTTTTGACTCAAGAGCTACCGTTTAAACAACAAAATTACATAAAATACATCTATCATGGTATTTTTTAATATGGAGTAGCATAATCATACGTCTTTGCTATATTTAGCAATACGATTAAACAGGTTTGAAGATATGGAAGAAGTCATTATTGCTAGCGATGCCCTTGATGTACCAACGGACAATTATGAAGAATTTGATCAGGAAATCGATCCAGCTAAATTGGGTGATAAACTCACTCAAATAAACAGATTCAAAGGGACATGCAGAGAGTATCAACGCTATGCTTATAACTATCTTCTCTTAAACTTTATCGAAAAGAAAAACAAGGTCGAAAAGAACTACCGAATCAATCTTGCATGGCTTTCTTCAAAACCCACGCACAATAAAGTTATAGTATGGAAATGGATGGTATTTACACTATTGTCTACCTTGTTAACAGGCAGCAGTTTCTACTTAATGATTGAGAAAACATTCAACCCTGATTATTGTTTAATAGCTGGCATTATTACTTTATCCGCTACATTAATTTTTCTCCTGATTTTTATTTATTGCATGCGTGATGAATACATTTTTAATAGCTATTTCGGTGGCGCTAAACTTTTTTTAATTGAAAATAAAAAACCAGAGCAACAATCATTTGATATTTTTTTTATTAAATTACAACAGGCAATAGAACAAGCGCAGTCTGCCCTCTCAACTTCAGACAGACTAATTGGTGAGCTAAAAATGTGCCGACGCCTAAGGGATGAAGGCATCATTAACGATGAATCGTACACGCTAGTGAGAACAGCAATATTCAAACACCAACAGTACAAAGCGTAAACAGTCATATCGCCTTGCGAATTAATTAAAAAACTAAACCACAAAAACACAGAGTTTTTTCATTTAGTTCTGCACCTTCGACACAGACACAATAAATATTGTTTTCTCTGTCCTCTGTGGTAAAAATTTATAGCTTATTTTCCCCCAGTATGCTTTTCCCATGCAAGCTGCAAAAGATCCAACCGCTCCTTTGTTTCAGCCGTAGCGCCGGGGCCAGGAATTAAAGCAAGTTCACGCGCATCCAGAACACGCCCTTGTTTAGTTTGAATAGCAACATCCGCAATTTCTTCACCGCTTGCACGCTCGGTAAATTTAACGGGTGCGCCATCTTCGTGTAGCCAACGATCACCCCATTGCGTTAAAGCGATTAGTGTTGGGTATAAATCTCGACCCATTGCCGTTAATTTATACTCATGACGCTTTGCCCCTTCCTTTATCGGGACCCGCTTTAACACGCCATTGTCACAAAGCTTTCGCAGCCGAGCCGTTAATATGTTTCTCGCGATTCCCAAATGCTGTTGAAAATCTTCAAAACGGCCCGTACCAAAAAATGCTTCTCGCAATATCAATATTGTCCACCACTCCCCTATTAGATCGAGTGCATTCGCAATAGAGCAGTTCATGTCATCTAACTTATTGTGCTTCATCCACTCACTATAAAATCATTAGTTGCATTATGCAACTAAATATGATTAAGTGGTACAATGCAACAGTTGCTTTATGAAACTTATATGAGCTAGCAGTCAAAAAGCACCACACCTAAAGGAGAGGCGTGCAATATGAATAATCAGGAAAAGTTAACTAAACCCGATAAAAACATAATAGATACAAAAGTTTATATAGAAAAAAAACCCCGCTCAACACCTATAATTATTAAAGCACTGCAAATAGGTTTCAAAATTGGTGGAATGGTTGCACCAAAACTAGCCGGGTGCGCTGCATACAAGCTTTGGATTACTCCTCCTCGGTTCAAAACACCAAAATCCGAGGTTAGCGCCGAATTATCTGCAAAAATTGAATACCACTCAATCGGAAATCAATCCATAGCTTCCTATCAATGGGGCGATTCGGGACCAACAATTTTATTAGTCCATGGGTGGAGCGGCCGGGGTACGCAATTAGGTGCTTTTGCGCAGGCACTGGTTGATACAGGATTTCGAGTCCTTAGTTTCGACGCACCTGCACATGGAAAAAGTTCGGGCAAACAAACCAATATTTATGAGATTGCAGAAACCATCAGCACATTAGAAAATTTATATGGCCCATTTAAGTCAGTGATAACACACTCCTTTGGTGGACCGTGTTTAGCTATCGCGATGAAGCAGGGGCTGAAAACGACATGTGTTGTTAATATTTCTCCGCCATCGAAAACACTAGGACTAGTAAAAAAATTTACCGACGCATTAACGCTACCTAAAAATGTCGAAAACGAATTAATGCGCTGCATCGAAAAAAACTTTGGTGAGAATGTATGGCATGACTCCTCAATGGAAAATAACATTCAGAATCTAGATGTACCGGCACTGGTCATCCACGATGCGGATGATGTTGACATACCCTGGCATGAAGGACAGTCAATTGCTAAAGCCTGGAATGAGGTTCGATTTATCAAAACTAAAAATCTTGGTCACCGTCGCATATTACGCGACCCAGCAACTATCAAAACAACTGTGGATTTTATTAAAGGGTTATGATGTAGATTAGTAAAATAATTGAACCGCTGAGACGCTGAGGCGCAGAGAAAATATTAATAAGTGCTTATCCAAAATAGGTGCGAATAAATTCGCACCTACACGGCTTGGTGCCTCCCATAAATTTTGTTTTATCTCTGCGCCTCAGCGTCTCTGCGGTTCAAGATTTTGACTTTAAAATTTGTTAAAAAACACCACCAAAACTACCCACAGGGTTATCACTTTGTAACTGCTTGAACAAAGCATCAAAATCAATACCCCAGGTTTGGCTTAAAGATACAATTTGAGATTTCACCGCTGCACTGGAATATTCTTTAGTCTGATTATTGAAAGCAAAGACAACAATATTTTTATGATCTGGTACAGTCAAACACACTGTTTGCCGTTTGAATATTTTTCGTATAGTAATTAATGACTGCTGAAACGACTGCGCATCATTCACTAATAAATTCATCGCCAACGCACCCTGCAATGATAATTGATTTTTTAATTGCAATAACATCATTTCACTAGTCAACCATGCGGGCGTTAATTCATCTTCGGCAATATCGGCAAGAATAAAGTCATAACTTTTCCCTTGCCACTGCCTAATATTATCAATATTAATTTTCCATTTAGTCTCCGGAAAATCAAAATACTGCTTTGCTATAACACTTATAGCTTCATTGATTTCCACCGCTTCACCTTGTATCGCTGGATTGACATGGTGTATATAACGAGCAAAGGCACCCGCGCCCATCCCGGCTAACAGTATTTTTTTAGGCGTTTCTATAAATAACAATGCTGCTAGAAATGCATGATGCAGAGGTGATACTAATAGTTCGGGTTGATTAATATTTATACCGCTTTGCACAACCGCATCGATGTTTAACCATCGATGACTATCTTTTTGCCAAACCTCGATTAGCCCCCCAGCTGTTTCCTGTTGAAACAATAATTGCTCTTGATTCAGCATAGTTAATAACGACTAATGCACTTTTTTTATAAGGCTGCCTTTCGTAGTAGGCTTAATTGTATTTAGATTATTTCCCTGAGTACTGTTTTTATATGCGTTCCATTCTGCACGTACTTGTTCTTTAAAATCACTGTAACGCCAGTCTGATTTTGGTGTGAACTGGCAAACTTTTTTGGTATCTTCATTGAGGTAATCAAAATATTCATAGTGCTCAAAATCTAATTTGCTGTACTTGTAACACTGTATTGTCGCGCACATATTTCCGGCAATATTATGATTATATAATTGGTGCGTCTGAAATTGGCCTGGATCCAGCCATGTGACCTGCCCCGAACTTAAGACAGCTTGTTGATAAGGTTTGTTTTCTTCAAACTGAAGCGACTTAAACCAGCGACAACTCAAACTGCCATGCAAAACTTTAATGATGGCATTGCATTCAGCATGACGGTGAACAGGTGAATAATGTTGACCGGGCCATATTTCAAGAACGTAAGGTGCGCCTGGTGAGTCACCCAGATTTTCACCAATTGTTATCCGTAGGTAACACTGTTTTTTTCGATCTTTACTTAAACCTGCGGCTTTTTCTAATAAGCGCGTATGACATACCGCACCTTCTGTCATGATGCTCCAGTTAATCGCATCGGAGAAATCAGGAAAATCAGGTGTATTCAATGTCAGGTTTCTACCTGCTACATTATTATAAAGATGTGCGCATTCTGTACTCAGATTATTAACCACTGTTGCGTCATTACTATCAATCAACCCAAGATTAATCTGGTTATGCTCAACAATGATGGGTGGAGCACTTGTGGTAACAGGTAATCGACGATAAAGAGGACTAATATGCTCCAGTTCTTCTTCACTAAAGTTACCGGCAATCGAGAAGCTTTCCAGTAAAGACACCCATCCCATCTTGCCGTCTTCCAGTAGATGAGCATAATTAAATTCCAGTTCACTTAACTCGGCAACCATTTCACCTTTACCAAATCGGATAAGGTTGTTGTTTTTATCAATGCTCAGCCAGTAAATTTGTTCATGATCACTGTTAAGAAAAGGGTCGGTGTCTACTTTACCTTTTACAACTTCATGCAGTATTTCGTCGACTTTGCCTTTAGTGATTACTCGAAAACTGGTCCGCGTCTCACCAATATCAACCATCAAACAGCTGCAACCTGTCCGAAAAAGTATACGAAATCGTTTTTTTGCATGCAGTAAAAAACCAACAGTAGCCTGTCCTTTTACTTCAAGTTTTTTACGTACATGATGCACGGATAGAATAATTTTACGTGGATTATTATGAACTGGTTTTATTACTGGGTGTAACTCATGGACAGCATTTTTTTGTATCATTTTCATAAACAGCTCCGTGAATGGAAGGGGTACACGTCTGAGTAATATTAAATCAATCACTGCGTTAAATTAATTTAACTATACCCATTCTGTAAGCATCTTCCCATAAGAGATATAACCGTTTACAAAACTTTACAATTTAAACTATATAAAAGAGAGCTTTATAAATTGATATTAGCCCCTGAGACACATCAAAAGTAAATGCATATTTCCTAATAAATAGGATAAGTGCGTTATTTCATTAAGACGTCATCATCTGGTTGAGCATGGAATCAAGCTCATCGATATTATAGGGTTTACTCAGTGCGCCTTTGAATCCATAGTCAGAAAATCGCGCCATCACTGAGTCATTTGAATAGCCACTGCACACGATCACTTTTGCATCATTATCGATAGAGAGTACGCCCTGAACAGCTTCTTCACCACCCATGCCACCAGGAATGGTTAAATCCATGATTACAACATCGATAGGCTCACTTCCATCAGCCCTTTCTCTATATTTTTCAATCGCTTCAATGCCGTCCAGCGCGTGCACTGTCTGGTAACCCAATTCTTCTAACATAGCTTCTGCGACCTCATGCAACATCTCCTGATCATCCATAATCATTATACGTCCCTTAACTTTTGATTGATGAATATTTACAACATTGCCCGGTGTTTCTACTGGCATAGAATCTGAAGCTGGTAGATAAAGAGTGAAACAGGTGCCATTACCCTCTTCTGATTCAGCAAATAAATAACCATCATGCTTTTTCACTATGGAAAATGACGATGCCATACCCAGACCATTACCGTCCGACTTGGTCGTAAAATAAGGATCAAAAATTTTATCAATAATATCAGCCGATATTCCTGGACCTGTGTCATGTATTTTGACTTTGCAATACTGTTCGACATTAATTGAAGCTGCACCAATACCTGGAACAGTATCAACATGACTAAAAGTCACACTGATAGCTCCTTCGTCATTCATTGCCTGACGCGCATTAATGATTATATTCTGAATAACCTGACCGATTTGCCCGTTGTCGATATCGGCCACCAGCACTTTCTCGCCCTCACTTAAACAATCAAAAGTTAACGCAACCCCTGTACCATGCAGTACAAATTCTGCTGACTCACGAACCACCTCAGCAATATCACTGAGTTTTTTAACCGGGTCACCGCCTTTTGAAAATGTGAGTAATTGCTGCGTTAACTCAGCCGCACGTTTAGACGCTTTCGATGCTGCCGTAATATAAGTCGTCGCTTTACTACCTGGGTTGAGCACACGATTAGTCATCTCTAGATTACCAATCACGATTCCCAGTAAGTTATTAAAATCATGTGCAATACCACCTGCCAGAACACCTATGGATTCCAGCTTTTCTGCACGTAATGTTTCTTTTTCCCATAATGCTTTTTGTTCAAGATATTTTTCTTTTTGTAACAAAACACTGGCTATGGATGCACAGGTATCTAATAATTTTCGCTGGAAATTTGTCGCACCCCGCACCTCAAAACTGGATAACGCAAAGGTACCGAATATTTCATCTGCTTCATTGTAAAAAGGGATTGACCAGCAGGCTGAAATCTTGAATGTTTCAGCAAACGTTCGTGTTTCACACCAACGATTATCTTCTAATGTGTTGCTGACATACATGGCTTCATCATGATACACCGCGTTACCACATGAACCACAACCCACTTGCAACCCATTCAGCGCATCAATGGCTTCTTGTGGAATACTGGGCGCAGTATGAACGAATAATCTGCCTTCATGTTTTTCGTACAACATGATGCTGGCAACAGACTCAGGTGTTAACTGTTCTGCCATGAGGCAGAGTTTGACCAGTAATTCCTTACTATTATTATTACTGACTGATACACCGAGAATACTGTTTTGCAATTCCAACAACTCGTCAAATTCAGATTGAACGATAGGCGTAAAATCATTTTCCGTATCTTGGAACAGGCTTCTCTCAGTCATAACACTACTCACACCTAAAAGGATTAATTTGTAAAAATGCAGCCAACAGATGACAGCTTTTTATACTAACAAGCGTAGCATCTTTGTGGATGATTATTAGCCAATAACAAATTGCACTGCATTTGTTTACAAAACTTTACATTAAGTAGTAAGTAGTAAATTTTATTGCTCTAAGGATATTCTGATGTAAGTTAATCATGATTAAGTCAATTAATTTCAGGCGCAGGAAAAATTGGACTTGATCAGAGTATCCCTAGGCCTTGCTGTATAATTCACTTCCTTTGTTTTTAAATTCTTCTGCTTTTTCCTGCATTCCTTTATCAAAAGCAATTTCAATATTTCCGATTCCTTCTTTTGCTGCGTAGTCTCGTACATCCTGCGAAATTTTCATGGAACAAAATTTTGGTCCACACATCGAGCAGAAGTGTGCGACTTTATGCGCATCTTTGGGCATAGTTTCATCGTGGTACTCACGCGCACGTTCAGGATCCAGCGCCAGATGGAACTGATCTTCCCATCTAAATTCAAAGCGGGCTTTTGACATAGCATTATCGCGAATCTGAGCACCGGGATGCCCTTTGGCTAAATCAGCTGCGTGTGCAGAAATTTTATAAGTGATGATGCCAATACGTACATCTTCTTTATTTGGCAATCCTAAATGTTCTTTCGGTGTGACGTAACACAGCATGGCACAACCGTACCAACCAATCTGCGCGGCACCGATACCGGATGTAATATGGTCGTAACCCGGCGCAATATCTGTGGTCAGCGGACCTAATGTATAGAACGGCGCTTCGAAACAATCTTCCAGTTCTTTATCCATGTTCTCTTTAATCATTTGCATCGGTACATGCCCCGGACCTTCTATCATGACCTGAACATCGTGCTTCCAGGCAATCTGAGTTAACTCACCCAGTGTTTCCAGTTCACCGAATTGGGCTTCATCGTTAGCATCGGCTAATGAGCCAGGACGTAGACCATCACCTAATGAGAATGACACATCATAGGCTTTCATGATTTCACATATTTCTTCAAAATGCGTATACAGGAAACTCTCTTCATGATGCGCCAGACACCATTTCGCCATGATTGAACCACCGCGCGAAACAATACCGGTAACACGCTTGGCAGTCATCGGCACATACTTAAGACGCACACCCGCATGAATCGTAAAGTAATCCACACCCTGCTCAGCCTGCTCTATTAAGGTGTCTTTAAATATTTCCCAGGTGAGATCTTCTGCCACCCCGCCCACTTTTTCTAATGCCTGATAGATGGGCACCGTGCCGATGGGAACAGGTGCGTTACGCAAAATCCATTCACGGGTCTCGTGAATATTTTTACCGGTAGACAAATCCATAATAGTATCTGAACCCCAACGGATTCCCCAAACCATTTTTTCGACTTCTTCAGTGATGCTTGATGTCACCGCTGAATTACCTAGATTGCCGTTTATTTTTACCAGAAAGTTACGACCGATAACCATCGGTTCAACTTCAGGGTGATTAATGTTTGCAGGGATAATTGCCCGCCCACTAGCCACTTCTTTTCGCACGAATTCAGCTGTAATTTCTTCCGGCAAATTGGCACCGAATGATTGCCCCGGATGCTGCATAAGAACTTTTTGGTATTCCGGATCATTGCGCAATTCCTGTAATTTCATACTTTCACGAATCGCGATGTATTCCATCTCAGGTGTGATAATGCCCTGTTTTGCATAATGCATCTGTGAGACATTCTTGCCTTCCTTTGCACGACGGGGGGTACGAATATGTTCGAAGCGGAGGTTTGCCAGTTCCGGATCACTCTGGCGTTGCTGACCAAAATCAGAGGTAGGGCCAGCTAAATCTTCAGTGTCAGCACGTTCTTCAATCCAGATGCTGCGCACATCATTCAAACCTTTTAATAGATCAATCTGTACGTCCGGATCAGTATAAGGGCCAGATGTATCATAAACCGGAATCGGCGGATTTCTTTCTGCCCCAAAACTTGAAGCGGTATCTTCCAGATGAATTTCTCGCATTGGCACCTGTATATCCGGGCGCGACCCTTCGACATATATTTTCTTTGAACCATCAAGTGGCTTAGTGGAATCGGATGACAGCTGGGCTGCGCGATCAATGAATTCTTGTGGGATTGCACTCATAAAATTGGTCCAGAGATTAGCGGATAAAAACAGAACACAATGATACCCGATTCTTGTCGTTTATGAAGGTCACAAACTCTATGGTCTTCTTAATTTAATAAAATATTTCAATAAATCTTTGATAATTTATGGTTAGTTAGAGAAATCTGCCCTCAAACCTACCCTGCCAGGCTCGCTCAGGGTAGAATGCACATCTTCCAACAATTTATAGATAGTTAAGGCATTAGCAATGGACTTTGAAAAAGCACGATTTAACATGGTTGAACAACAAGTACGCCCCTGGGATGTACTCAACCCTCGTGTTCTTGATGTAATCAGCGAGATGCCACGGGAACAGTTTGCACCTAGTGAGTTTAAGAATCTGGCTTATGTCGACACCCGCATTCCGCTGGGTAACTTTGAAGACAAACCTTGCACCATGGCTAATCCCATTATCGATGGTCGCATCCTGCAAGAACTGGACATCCAAGACGAAGACCTGATTCTGGAAATTGGTACAGGCAGTGGCTATCTCACGGCTTGCCTGGCAAAACTGGGCCGCCATGTCGATACCGTTGATATCAACGCAGACCTGACTGCTATGGCAGAAAAAAATCTGCAATCGCTGAACATTACTAATATCAACCTGACCACTGGTGACGCCAGCAAAAACTGGAACCAAAAACGTAATTACGATGTGATTGCTATTACAGCTGCAATGAAAACTATTCCGACTAGTTATAAAAAATTACTTAAACCGGGTGGAAGATTATTTGTAGTGACCGGTGAAGCCCCAGCGATGACAGCCTACCGAATCACCCGTACGGGTAACGAGGCCTGGACCACAGAAGAACTATTTGAAACATCCATCGAACCGATGATTCAGCCAGTTAAGCAAACATTCACTTTCTAGGGCACCTCTGATTAGTTATCATCAATTCTGGCGAAACCGATAAGCAACACCGTTATTGCTAGATGTTTGACAACCCTGAGAATACGATGTCTGTAAGATAGATAACAGTCTATTGGTTCCTATGTTGCAAATACCTGCTAAAGTTGAATCACTTGACCTACAAGCGTAAGACTGTTGTGATATGCCACCACGGCATTCGAAGTCGTAGCGTAGGTCACTACCTTGAACAGAATGGTTTCAACAATATAATCAATCTGCCAGGTGGCGTCGATCAATGGGCAAAAACAGTCGATATTAAGATGGCAACTTATTAAGCTTAAGGTTTAATAAGGCAGACAAAACAATAATAATTATTCTAAAAAATGGCAAAATGAAAAAAATCTCAAAGAATATAATTAGCTTCTTCTTGCTCAGCAGCGCAACCACTTCTTCGGCGCTTGATTTAAGTGAAGCCATTTCACTCGCACAACAATACGATACGACATTTCAAGCAGCCTACGCTACTTATTTAGCAACCATCGAAACTTCATCACAAACCACGTCTGCTGTATTACCCCAGATTGGATTTAACGCTTTTATACAGGAAGGTCGCACTGAGATTGACCGAGTCGGTTCTCCAGCTACCAAATCTGACAATAACAATGATGGTTATTCAATTAATCTGAATCAGGTCATCTTTGATAAATCTGTCTTCGACGAACTGGATCGTGGCAATGCCATCGAAGCCAAAGCAGTCGCAGATTTAGAAGCGGCCAAACAAGACACTATCGTCCGTGTTGCTACGGCTTATTTTGATGCGCTTACCGCTATCGATACACTGGAAACCGCCACTGCCGAAAAAAAGGCTATTAGCAAACAACTGGAACAGAGCAAAGAACGATTTAATGTCGGCTTATCCGCCATAACTGATGTCAAAGAACAACAGGCAAGTTATGATATTTCTGTCGCCGATGAAATTATTGCCACCAACAATCTATCCAATAGTCGAGAAGCGCTGCGTGTCATCATCAACACATACCCGGATGAATTAAAAATAGCACGTGAAAATATTCCACTCGTAGTACCAGAACCGATGGACATCGATGCCTGGCAAAATAAAGCCTTACAAAACAATTTCACCCTGTTATCGGCTAAATACGATGTCGAAGCAGCCCAGAGTGCCTACGATGGCAGCAAAGGCGGACATTACCCAACACTAAACCTGAACGCATCATACGGTGTCGTCAATTCAGAAGCACGTGACATCGGTATACCTATTCCTGAAAATAAAAACACAAATGCAACCGTTATTCTGTCACTTGACATCCCTATCTACAGCGGTGGCCTGACTAGCTCGACCGTCCGTCAAAAATTATCCGAGTTAAGTTTGGCGAAAGCATTACAGGAACAAGAGAAACGTCGCACCATTGCATTGGCGCGTAGTGCATACCTGACGCTGGAAGCCGACATTGCTACCGTCAAAGCAAGAAAACAGGCAGTCATTTCAACACAAACATCTCTGGATGCAACCATCGCGGGTTATGATGCCGGCACCCGTACCAGCGTTGACGTACTCTTGTCTCAACGCCTGTTATACAGCAGCCAACGTGATTACTCAGTGGCACGCTATGCCTACATAACCGATAGCCTCGAACTAAAACGCATCGCAGGCATACTGGGTACCAATGATGTAGCAGAAATTAACAAATGGCTTATCCCTAAAGCAGCTAAACAACCATAAGACTACGTCAAAAATACCTGGTGAAACAAGCAATAGATAAATCACTGCAATTATCATCTTACCTGGCCCCGAAACATTGGCCATTATGGTTTGCAATTGGGCTGTTACGTTTATCTGTTTTTTTGCCAACACGCGTTACCTCACACCTCGGTATAGCTTTAGGCCTGTTGTTGTATCACGTCATGCCATCTAGAAGACGTGCTGCTCGCATCAACCTTCGACAGGCTTACCCTGACTACACAAAAGAAGAAATCGACGCACTTAATAAAAAATCATTCAAAAGTCTGGGTATATCAATTTTTGAAATGGGTGTAGCGTGGTATGAAAAAGATAGTGTATTAAAACAACGATGTCAGATTGAAGGCAAAGAGCACCTCGACCAGGCACTTGCACAAGACAGACCCATCATTCTATTAACCGGGCACTTCACCACTCTAGAAATTGGCTCTCGCCTTATTGCCTACTATTGCAATAAATTCAGTGGCGTCTACAAAAAAGCGCGTGACCCTTTTTTTAACGCTATCATGGTGAAACATCGATCAACTTTTGGCGACCATCTAACCGACAACAAAAATGTACGTGAAATCATTCGCAATCTAAAAAGTGGCCATGCCACCTGGTTTGCCCCTGATCAGGATTTTAAAAAACAGGATATTGTTTTCACTCCTTTTCTTGGTGGTATCGCCTCCACCTTAACCGCAACAGCAAAAATGGCCAGAATGACCAAAGCGATTGTTGTTCCGTTTTATCCTGTCCGACTAGAAAACGGTAAGGGCTTTAAACTTATCATTTTACCTGCTCTGGAAAACTTTCCTTCTGGCGACATCTTCAATGACAGCGCACGAGTCAATAAAACTATTGAAAGCATGGTATATGCCAGCCCAGAACAATACCTCTGGTTACACAAGCGCTTCAAAACTCAACCGGACAAAAGCACTAAAATATACGTGTCATAAAAACTATGTTGCTCTATCGTTTACTTACTATTATTTTCAGTCCGATTATTCTTGGACACATAATTTGGTTATCCATAAAAAACAAACAGACAAGATATTTTTGGCAACGACTCGGTTTCAACTACTCACAGTTACCCAAAAATTGTTTATGGTTTCATTGTGCATCGGTGGGTGAAGTTAACACCTTAATGCCTCTTTTAATAAATATTCACAACAAAAATGAAAAATTAAAATTCATTATCACAACGAACACCATCACTGGTGGCGAAATTGTCAAGAAAAAAAAACTGGGTTATCTTTATCATTGCTACCTGCCTTTTGACTGGAACCATAGCATCAATCGATTTCTGACTACAACAAAACCTAGCGTCATCTACATTATGGAAACGGAGATATGGCCAAATTTGTTTGCACTATGTGCAAACAAAATAGACGTCTATTTAATCAATGCTCGACTTTCCAGCAAAACAACTTCATCACCCCAATGGATAAAATCATTATTAAAAAATAGTTTATCTAACGCTAAGTTCATCTATACAAGATCAGAAAAAGACACGCAAGCATATAAAAATTTAGGTGCAAATAATCAGCATATTGCAACAACAGGTAATTTAAAATTAACAGCGGTGCTAGACAACTTACAGTCGACTAATACAAGCACTAAAATCACAGAAAGAGAATACGTTTTACTTGCATCCACACATAATAATGAAGAACGTGAAATATATAATATATGGAAAAAACTCAATCGCAAAGAATTACTTATCATCGCACCTCGTCACCCTGAGAGGGGTCAATCCATCCAGAAGCAACTAAACAATATAAATATTGCAACCCGAAGCCAAAACACCACGATAACACAGCAAACAGAAATATATTTATTGGACACAGTAGGCGAATTAAAAAATTATTTTTCTACCGCCAAAGCAGTCATTATGGGCGGCTCATTCGTCCCCATCGGGGGCCACAATATACTCGAGCCAGCCAGTTTTCACTGCGCGATTATAACGGGGATTTATATGGAAAACTTTCAGGAAGAATTAAATTTAATGCTTGAAACAAAATCAATAATACAGGTAAAGGACTATAATGAATTATCTGACAAACTGGAAGAGCTATTAGACAGCAAAGAACTTCGCACATCACTTACGAACAAAACTAGCGACTTGGAAAATAAAGCTAGTCTTGTATTAGAAAAATATACAGATATAATTCACACAACAAACTATACCAAATAACCTTCCAACAACAATTCCCAGTCGGATTCCTCAAAATTAAACTCGCCTGTATTTCCTTTAAACTTTATTAGTGATCGCCTCAATCTGGCAAGATTAGCCATTTTCCAGGCACCCGTTCCTTTGCGCACATAACTGTTATCAAAGTCAATTAAATACACACTACCATCATTTCTCACCAATATATTCCTAGCGTTTAAATCAGCATGATAAATATCATGATTATGAAAAGATTTTATGCAGACGCCAATGTTTTTCCACATAGAAGGTTCTAAATTATCAGTCGATAGTGAATCTGATAAAGTATTAATATTTTCAATTTCTTCTGTTATTAGATCAGCATGGTAAGTCAGTGTTTTCTTTACAATACGAGCAGCGACGGCATCAGGTACAGGCAGCCCAAACCCCTTCATTATTTTTAATAACTTCCACTCTCTAAATGCACGTGAATTTTCTATAGACAAGCCGAAGTATGTATCCTTAAGAACAGACGCTAGCAATCCACCTCGATAATAATGCTTTAGAACTAAGTTTCTATTTTCTAATGAAAAATACACAACTTTTGCCCTTCCAATACCAGTCCTGCTGTGATTTGGATATTCACCGGCATTCTTAGCCCCTTGCTGCTCACCATCAAATAATGACAGGAGCGGCTCAGAGATAAGGCCTGCATCATACAGAACAATCGAATTTTTTATCGTTACCACTTTATACCGACTATCTGTTACCACTTTAACCCTGCCTGCTAGCATACTAAAATCGTTAATATACGTTATATTATTGTAAAATGAATCATTAATTTTTTACGCTCACTTGATAGAAGCACCCGATCATCAGTATTGCTTGAAAGAAAATCAGAACGCAGACCGTGATATCATTCAACAGAACATAACTATGATGTCGCTCTATTTAAAATAAAACATGACTACCTCAACCCAGGATACCACTCACCGTTCGAAAATCATTGGCTGCATACCTGCGCGATACGCCTCAACTCGCCTGCCCGGGAAGCCATTGTGCGAAATCGCAGGCAAGCCTATGATTTTGCACGTGGTTGAAAAAGCCAGTTTATGTACCACACTCTCCGACATCGTTGTACTCACGGATGATCAACGCATCTTTGATGTTGTAGCAGAAGCCGGTTACCACGTTGCAATGACATCAGAAAATTGTGCTTCGGGAACAGATCGAATTGCTGAATATATGCAACAATCTGATGCCTCTGCATTTGTGAACATTCAGGGCGACGAAGTAACACTGGACCCATCACACATCGACCAGTTAGTCGAAAAATTCACCCATCAATCACAGCCCCAGATGGGTACACTGGCACACTGGTGCGAGGATGAGAAAATCTTATCCATACCTTCTAATGTAAAGGTCGTGACTTCTGTCAGTGGCAATGCACTCTACTTTTCCAGAAGTATAATTCCAGTAAATCAGGATGGCCAAATTTCGGGTCTGGAGCGATTAAAAAAAGGAAAAATTCATATCGGTATATATATCTACACACGCGAAACACTGATTAAATTACAATCACTCGAACCAACACCTTTGGAAAAAATAGAAAAACTGGAACAGCTCAGAGCTCTGGAAAACAACATCGCGATTAATGTAACAACGCTTAATAATTATTTTGGTCTCGCAGTCGATACGCCTGAAGATCTCGAAAAAGCCAATATTTTATTCAATACCCAAGCGCCATTTTAATATTAATCTAACCGATGTCTCTAATTTTTGATAAAGCACCTAAATCTCTATGCATATTGCGCCTTTCAGCAATCGGAGATGTCACTCATGTGCTGCCAGTTATTCGCACACTTCAAAACCATTGGCCCGAAACAAAACTAACCTGGATTATTGGAAAAGCTGAAGCATCATTAGTCGATGATATCGAAGGCATTGAATTTATTGTGTTCGATAAAAGTGAAGGACGTCAGGCATATTTTCGTCTTCGAAAAACATTAAAAGGCAGGCGGTTTGATGTACTACTACATATGCAAGCTGCACTGCGTGCGAGCATTGCCAGTTTATTTATTCGCGCTGATATAAAAGTAGGTTTCGATAAAAATCGTTCACGTGATTTTCAGCACTGGTTCAGTAAAAAACAAATTTCTGGTGATTCACGTGTTCATGTTATCGACACTTTTTTTCAATTTTTAAAAACACTGGGAATAGACCAACAGGTTTTACAATGGAATATTCCCACTTCACATGAAGACAAAATATTTGCCGCTGAGACATTAGAAAACAAACCTTCGCTGGTCATCAATCCATGTACCAGCGTCCGTGGCAATAACTGGCGTAACTGGAAAATTGAACGTTATGCTGCGGTTATTGATTACGCAGCCTCAACTTACAAGTTGCATACTGTTTTAACCGGCGGCCCAGCAATAGAAGAACGTGAATTTGGTGAGGCCATCATTGCTAAAGCGAATGCCCCAGTTAACAACATGATAGGCTGCAGCTCGCTCAAACAATTACAGGCTATCCTCGGTGCAGCAGAGGTTGTCATCGCGCCCGATACTGGCCCTGCACACATGGCAGCAGCAACTGGTGTGCCTGTTATCGGGCTCTATGCAAGCAGTAATCCACTGCGAACCGGACCATACAATTCACTAAAATGGACTGTCAATAAATACCCGCAAGCATTAATGCAATACGATAATCAGGATGTACAAACAGCAAAGTGGGGTCAGCGAGTGCGTGCTGCAGATGTTATGAACTTAATAAAAGTAGTCGATGTTACTATGATGTTAGATGAAGTAATGCACAGGACAATGTAAACTGAGGCAATTTTCGATCAGGCATTGGATTATCCAAAATGAAAAAATATAAGCGAGTTATAACGTATGGTACATTTGATATGTTCCATATTGGCCACCTGAAACTATTGCAACGCCTGGCTGAATTAGGTGATGAATTGATTGTTGCCGTCTCTACCGACGAGTTTAATAAAATTAAAAATAAAACCGTACTTATCCCCTACGCACAGAGAGCCGAAATCGTCATGAACATCAAATGTGTCGATATGGTCATACCAGAACAAAGCTGGGATCAAAAAGTTTTAGATATAAAGAAATACAGTGTACCTTTGTTTGCGATAGGTGATGATTGGAAAGGAAAATTCGATTTCTTAGAAGAGCACTGTGAAGTGTTATACCTTTCTAGAACCAAAGATATATCCACAACACATCTAAAAAAATCACTAACTGGTTTTCTTTCCATATCGAAAGAAGATATTTTAGGAGCCTTTAAAGTTATTGAAGCACTAAAAAATGATTTTGATTAGCTACATCACCAACCTATCTACGTCAAACAAAGTCGATTTTTCATCACAATCTTAGTACACACTCAAATATAAATGGTTTTTTCCTACTACATTATAAAACACCCTTATACTTTATGGTGGCACATTAAACGACGATTAAATAAAACGGAAGGCGTCGTACTCTACTGCGCAAACACACTGGACTATGAAATATTTTCCCCTGTACAAAAGCACTTAAAAGCACTCCCTGTTGTAACCAAAGATAAAAAAGCGCAAACCGCTTTACGTAAAATTGGTGTAGATTCTACTCGGCTACCAAGTTTTCCTGATGGGGTAATTATGTGCAGACAGGCAGCTTATCGATTTCCAGCAAAAAGTATTAAAAAAATTGGGATTAGCCACGGTGCTTATAACTTCAAACCCTTTGCAAGCGCCGAAAGTCATAACCTGCTAGAACGCTATTTCATGACCAGTAGTACAGATGTTGAAAATGCCCGTAAAACGGGCATACGCAGTGGATTTGCCGTAGGTTACCCCAAACTCGACCCAGCCTTCGATGGCACATATGATGAAACTTTTATCAGTAGTTTTCACGAAAAAATAGGGCTCGATAGAAACAAAAAAACTATTTTATTCACCGCCACCTGGGATAAATCCGGGCTTTCTGCCATCAGCCAATGGGCAGGGAACCTTACCTCACTGGCTCAGCAATACAACGTCATGGTAACAGTACACCCATGGACCTCCGCTCTCTACCAAGATCAAATAAAAAACGCTCCGGGTGTATTGTTTATTGATACCTTCAACGTCATACCCTACATAATACAAGCAGATGTTTGCATCGGTGATGCCAGTTCGATTCTCGGCGAATGTTGCGCATTGGACAAACCCATGGTCACGTTTAAAATGCCAGAAGGGAAACGCACCGTGCCTCATGTGCATGAAATGATTTGTGATTTCAGTCTGCAAATATCCGACTTCAGCGAACTGGATAATGCTATCGAGAAGTGCCTTTCAGAGCCCGAAGCCAAACATGAACAACGCACCAAAGCTAACCGAATTATGTTTGATGAATTGGACGGTCAGGCAGGAAAACGTGCCGCAGACGAAATCATTAATTTTTTCCCACAGTTAAAAAAAGACGAGTCCTAGCTACAAGCAACGATTAACCAACAAAATAAATTAATATTCCGCCCTACTCATGATAACAATAGAACTAAAAACAAACATTGCAAATAACTGTTTACACTTCGTGAAAACTCGCTAATCAGGTTGTCGAATTATTTATAATTGCCTGAATCGTATTACTGGTCGAAAGACCTTCATGGTAATCAAGCACAACCACCTCTCCACCACTGCTCGTCACGCAATCATAACCGGCAATTTCTTTGACCTGATAATCACCTCCTTTAACAAGCTTATCAGGCAAGACGGCACAGATTAAACGCTCAGGTGTATCCTCAGAAAAAGCCACGACCCAATCAACCATCTCCAGCGCTGCCAGCAATTGCATTCTATTAGCCAATGTATTAACGGGGCGTCCTTCACCCTTAAGCGCCTTCACAGAGTCATCATCATTAATAGCGACGATTAACTTATCCCCCATATTCCTCGCCTGTTGCAGATAACGCACATGCCCCGCGTGCAGAATATCAAAACAACCATTGGTCATGATAATGCGTTCACCGCGTGCTTTTGCATCCACAACTACATCGAGCAACGCCTTTTCAGTAAGCACACTTGACTCGATATGCACATCGCCTGATTTCATCTGCATCGCTCGACTGAGCTCATCATAACTAACGCTCGCAGCACCTAGCTTACCAACAACGAGACCCGCGGCTACATTGGCTGCACGGGCAGCTGCTTCCAGGTCATTGCCCTGAGCTAGCATCGCTGCTAGCACGGCTATTACAGTATCACCTGCTCCCGTCACATCAAAGACATCACGAACCTGTGCTGGCAAATGCATCACCGTGTTTTTATCACGCACCAGTGACATGCCTTTTTCTGATCGCGTAATTAATATAGCTTGCAGATCACATTTCTCAATAAGTTTGGCCGCTTTTTCGACCATTTCGTTTTCATCAGCACAGTGACCAACCGCAGCTTCAAATTCAGACATATTGGGCGTGATCAAAGTGGCACCCGCATACATAGAAAAATCGCTGGTTTTAGGATCAACCAACACCGGCACCTGATGACTTTCTGCAAGCTGGATAAGCGGTTGCAGTATCGGGCTAATCGTACCTTTATCATAATCAGACAATATCATTATCGCTATTTCAGGCAGCTGCTGTTCGACCATCGTCAGCAGTTTACTGTGATCGAACGAAGCAAAACCATCTTCTTCATCAAGTCTAATCAGTTGCTGGTGCCGACTGATTACGCGCGACTTTGAAATGGTCACAGCATCATGCAATGTGATAAGACCATCTTGAATATCCGCATCAACCAGGCTTTTACGTAGTAGTTCAGCTGATTCATCCTCGCCTACCAACCCAACCACCATACTGCCAATGCCTAATGCCGTCACATTGAGTGCAACGTTTGCCGCACCACCGGGTTTATAGTCAGTATTTTTCAGATGCACTACGGGTACCGGTGCCTCAGGAGACACCCGTGAAGTAGAACCATACAAGTAACGATCAAGCATGACATCGCCAACAATGAGAATATTCAATTTTTCAAACACCCTTCTAATTATTAATAAGATATATTGTATCAAGATAGCTACATCTCAACATGACTTCCGATACCTATTGAGATAAGTATCACATGAATGCTCTTATCTACATGACAGCACCAATACACTTGGTTAGAATCAGGTCATAATACTACTAAATTAACGCCCCCTATCAAATGACCCCCCATCGATACCTTTTCTACGCCACACAGAACTATTCTTTTGCCATTTTACGCCCGCTGCAAAGTGCTATCAGGTCACGTGGTGGTGACGTCGCCTGGTTTCTGGCTGGTGAAGAGATAGATGAAAATTATTTACAAAATGACGAGAACCGTTTACATAGTGTAAAACAAGTCAATGAATACCAACCTCGCGCGGTGTTTGCATCAAGCAATGTTGTGCCCTACCTTTTTCCAGGAATCAAAGTCGAACTTTTTCATGGTTTTAATGCACGCAAACGAGGAACCGACCCTCACTTTAATATTCGTGGTTTTTTTGACCTGTACTGCACACAGGGGCCCGATACCACACATATGTTTCAGCAGCTGGCAAAACAGCATGGTCATTTCCGTGTAGTCGAAACTGGCTGGCCCAAACTTGACCCCATGTTCGCCCCACATAGAAAAGCAAAAGTTAACACCAAACCGGTCATTTTATACACCTCTACTTTTTCAAAAAACCTGACATCCGCGCCAGCTCTGTTAGAGACTATTAAAAAATTATCGGCAAAGGGCGATTATCAATGGCTCGTTACTTTCCATCCAAAAATGGATAAATCTATCGTTAATACCTACAAAGACATCCAGAGTGAGCACCTGACCTTTATAGAGACAGATAATGTTATCCCGCTACTCATGGAAGCAGATGTAATGTTAAGCGACACCTCATCCATCTTGCAGGAATTTCTCATCTTAAACAAACCGGTTGTAACATTTAATAACAATCAACCCGTCGATTGCATGATAGATATCAAGACGCCTGAAGAACTTTTACCCGCGCTGGAGAAGGCACTCACCAGACCTAAAAAACTCATTAAAAAAATACAAGCTTATTCAGAACAGCTACACCCGTATTACGATGGAGAGTCCAGTGAACGTGTACTCGATGCCACCGAATGGTTTATTAGCGAAGGATATAAAGACCTCAAAAGGAAACCACTTAACCTGCTTCGAAAAATAAAAATTAGAAAAAGATTGGGCTACTCATGGTTATAAAAAATTACACGAATATCTCACAAAAAATCAGGCTGCAATTAAATATCACAACTCAGGAAAAAACATGAAAGATGACTACGGAGTAACTTTTCCAGACAATCGAAAACAAGATAAAGACAAAGACTTGATACGACAAGCACAACTTATCATGCTGCGGATGTTAAAAGTCGTTAATCACCTCTGCAACAAACACGACATTAATTACTGGCTTGACGGTGGCACACTACTCGGCGCGGTCAGGCACAAAGGTTTTATTCCATGGGATGACGATATAGACCTGGCCATGATGCGAGATGATTATAATCGTTTTATCGAAATAGCTAAGGACGAACTACCAGATGATATGTTTTTGCAGACGAGAAGCAGTGACGGTTATTACAACATTACCGCTCAAGCAAAAATACGCGACACTAAAAGTTTGTTCATTGAAAAGTTTGAATTAAAAAACAAGAACAAAAATGTTCATTCAGGAATTTTTGTAGATATTTTCATATATGACCATTTGCCCGAAGAAAAAACAAAAAGAAAGCTCTTTAAATATCTCGGCAAGAAACTGTGTAAATTGCAGCGCACCAAATTGGCACCTGAAAGAAAATACACAAGTGACTTGCAGTACAAAATACTACACAACTTATTTACACTAAAAATATTAAACCATTGGATCGACGCATTGATTAAAAAAACAAATCGCACAAACAGAAAAATTATAGGATTCGGACTAGATTCCAGCCTAAAAAGAATTTATTTAAAAGAAAGTTTCTTCCCTCTAAGTGAGGTCGAGTTTGAAGACTCAACTTTCCCATCACCTAAAGACCAAGATTATTATCTCAAAACAACATACGGTGATTATATGAAGCTCCCACCGTTAGATCAACAACAGCCAAAGCACGCTTCCACTTTAATCCCGGATAATACATAAATCATAATATACTTAAGCGCCACCTAAACTTAATACGAAAATCTAGGCTTCAGTCGACGTGTTGCATTCCTTGTAAATTCCAGCAACAAATAATGTGACATACATTATAAAAAACACTGTCATATCTCGGTGCAAAAACAAGGCCACACTCATTCCGTAATGCAAATATGCAACAAAAATCAGCAATCCTGATACGGCAAAAAACAGAGTATTTTGATTATATTTTCGCATATTTGAGTAAAACAGATAAATGCCAACTACAAAAAGCATAACAAGAACAACTAACCCTACTACACCTCGTGTTGCCATGTGCATCAGAATTTCATTATGAGGGTTACCCCACATTATTACATCAGTAGATAATCTGTCTTCATTTAATTCGTAATAACTTGCTGAATGTTTCCTGTAGTTTCCAATACCCACACCAAACCATGGTTTCTGTAAAAATATATTGTATGCTGTTTCATACATATCGAAACGCGCGCCTAACGATGTACTCGAATTATTATATTTCTGATACTGCACAATATCTGATTCCGCCTGTTTAAAACGCTCACTCACTTTCAGATTGGTCAAATTAAAAACCACTACCATACTAATAACAATCGCGACCAATAAAGCAACTTTACTCTTAACAGTAAGCTCTCTAAACACTGGCCACAGAACGATTACCAATAACAATGGAATCGCAATCCATCCTCCTCGACTTTGCGATAAAACACTGGCATATAAACCGCAAAAAAACGCCAAAATCCCCGCTAGTTTCATCCACAATTTGACATCTTTAATATAAAGCGAACCTGCAAGCGCAATAAAACCCAATAACAAGGTCAGGTTCCCAAACCGAATAGGATGCATTGCTCCATTTGCCCTGCTTACCGGAAAACTACTCCACTCTATATCCTCTACAATGCCATTCACCTCGAGCCAGGCACGAGTAGCAACAATATAACAAGCAATAACTATAGCGGCCCAAATGATACGACTGGGCGGCATATACAATCTAAATAAATAATAGATGGGTATCGAGAACAAAAATCCACTATAGGCTGCAAGCCTCTTATTCCCATCAACCCCTTCCCCCATAAAAACGATTGACGCCAAGGCAATAATAAACATCAGAAAATAACTGGTGAGAAACCATTTTTCAATTCGTGATAACTCTATTTTTTTTACCTCAGACCAACGAACAGTAAACGCCACGATAGAAAGCAGTATCAATATAACTATATATACAGACCGACCGCCTTCGACGATGAATGAAGTAAGAGGATACAGTACTATGCAAACACTAATAATAATCAGCAACAATTTATCAATAGCACTTTTATACTTCACTGTATTTAACACGCCAAGTCTTCCACGTAATTACTCACCCTTAGTTTGCTGTTTTTTATCATTTTCTAAATACCACAAGCCGGCATATTTATTGAATGATGATTGCGAAAACATGACTGCCACCATCAATCCTCTATTACCATCAAGGAAACCCAGGCGGATGAAATAAATAAGAAAAAATGTCCATAACGCTCGCAGAATCGCCAGCGGAATACCATAGCTTCGCTTTCCTTTCGAATAATATTTTTTTGTAGTCGCCCAAGAATAAGTACGGTTTTTTTCCAGGAGATGATCAAACCCTCTAAGTGAATTATGCATCAGATATCCTTTTTTAATTTTAGACACCTTGCCCTCCAGAACCACGCCACCATGAACAAAAACCGCAGTAATGTACGCACCCTCCCGCTTAAACAAACGTTTTGGCGCTCGAGCAGATCGACCATGCCTCATTTGTTCACTCAGGATTATATTTCCCCATGGCAATTTGAAAGCCACTTCTTCTATCTTGTCCCTGGATAAAATTTCAGTTATAGATGTTTTCATATCATCATCGAGATATTCATCAGCATCAATAATCAACACCCAGTCACAAGTTGCCTGTTCGAGTGCCAACTGCTTCTGAAAACCGTCACCTGGCCATGTTTCTGTTATCCAGATTTTGTCTGTATACCGCTTTACGATATCTACCGTAGCATCAGTACTGCCTGAATCAAACACTATTATCTCATCAGCAAAACCTTTAAGTGACTCCAGGCAAGGCAATATTCTGTCTTCTTCATTCATCGCAACAATCAGTGCCGACAATGTACGCATGCGCCACCCCTTGATGGTTGACTATCTATTCGAAAGACCAAAATTAATCCCAACCAAAACTTGAAAATTTTTTAATATCCATAGCATTTAATATCCATGGCATTTCAAACAAATTATTGCTCATACAAAATAAAATATTAAATTAGCGATCATTCTATAAGAATGTATTCTGCGCCACAATATGGGCAGCTAGCACTACCGGTTTCTTCAACAGGAATATACACTCGCGGATGCGAATTCCATAATGATGAATCTTTGAGTGGACAGTGTACGGGCAAAATATTCCGTGTCACTTCGATACGGGTATCCTGATTTGGTGTATCCATATCATCTCGGTTTGCTGTATTTGGGTTTGGCATATTTTCTCCCGCTTAGGTATAAGATAACCAATCTGAATGTGAATCCAGACGGCCATGTACCAAATCAAAGTACATGGTTTGTAATTTTTCTGTGATTTCACCGCGCGATCCATTTCCAATCGCATTATCATCAATCTCACGTATCGGAGTAACTTCTGCAGCCGAGCCAGTGAAGAACACTTCATCGGCAGCATATAGCTGCTCAATTTTTATTGTAGTCTCAACCACATCGTAACCCGTTTCTTTTGCCAGCGTCATAATAGTATTTCGTGTAATGCCATTCAATGAGGCGGTTAATTCTGGCGTGTACAACACCCCATCATTAACCATAAAAATATTTTCACCACTGCCTTCGGCGACATTACCTTTACTGTCTAGCAACAGGGCTTCATCGTAACCTTTACTCATGGCTTCATCGAGCGCCAACATCGAATTAATATAGTTACCGTTAGCTTTTGCCAGGTACATACTTGGATGCGAGTCATTTTTTACAAAGCTTGATTTGCGAATGCGAATACCATTATCAAGTGCTTCCTGCCCCAGATAGGCACCCCATTCCCATGCAGCAATCATGACATGCACTCTCAGATTATCCGCACGCAAGCCCATTCCTTCTGAGCCATAAAAACACATGGGACGGACATAGGCCGATTCCAGATTATTCTCTCTTATCGCAGCTAGTTGCGCCGCGTTAAGCGTCTCTTTATCAAAAGGAATATCCATATTCATGATATCAGCTGATTCAAACAACCGATCGGTATGTGCCTGTAGGCGAAACACAGCTGTACCCTCTTCTGCTTTATACGCGCGCAAACCTTCAAATACGCCCATACCATAATGTAATGTATGCGTTAAAACATGAATTTTGGCATCACGCCAATCAACCATTTTACCGTCAAACCAGATTACGCCATCTCTATCGGCCATGGTTTGCATATGTATCTCCTGCAATATTTTCTTTTATAATAACAAAAACATTTTACCGCAGAGACGCAGAGGCGCAGAGTTTATCTATTTGTTGCGCCTACGGCGAAATAAATAAAATATTTTTCTCTGCGTCTCTGCGTCTCTGCGGTGAAATTAATTTTTTCCAATTTCTTCCACAGCTGCAGGCATTAACCGCTTCCAAACAGTGGTCACATTATCGCGATGCATCGGCACTTCAGTAACATCTACTTCGCATTCAAGATTTTGCCAATTTTTCAGCCTTCTAAAATACCGATATGCACCGGCTACAAGGTCTGACTCTTCAGCACTATACCAACCCACTCTGGTCAACTCTTTAATCAGCTCCAGAGTGGCAGTGTGCTGGAGGATACATTCGCCTTGTTTCTCCGCGTGGATTAACACGCCGGCCTGCGTCATAAACTCTATATCGACCAACCCGCCTCTATCCTGCTTAACATCAAATTCAGATGATTTATTTGCCAGATGGTCACGCATTTTTTCGCGCATTGCGACCACGTCCTTTAGCAACGGAGCAGCTTCTCGATTCTGACTTAGGACTGAATCCCGAATTCTACCAAATTCCTGCTCTAACAGGTCATTTCCCGGTAAATTATCCGTCACAAATCGAGCACGAATTAAGGCCTGATGCTCCCAGGTCCAGGCTTTACCATGCTGATAAGCTTCAAATGCTGAAATACTGCTTACCATCAGACCTGCTTGCCCATCCGGACGCAGCCGTGTATCAACTTCGTACAAAACGCCCGAATAAGTCTGAGTATTTAAAAAATGGATAACATATTGTGCAACACGGGCAAAAAAACGTTGATTATCGATGCTCTTTTCACCGATAGTGACTTGTTTATCACCCTGGCTATTATGCAGAAAAATGATATCCAGATCCGAGCCATAACCCAGCTCATTACCGCCCATTTTCCCGTAAGCGACAATCGACATCGACGGCTTAAATAGCTCACCATTAATCTTACAGGTTGGCTCACCGTATTTTTCAACCATAACCTGCCACGACAGGATCAGTATTTTTTCCAGCAACACATTGGCCAGATCAGTCAGCCTGTCGGAAACAGACTCGACCGGTTCCTCATAAAACACGTCTAACATAGCAATGGTAAAAACCAATTGCCGCTTAAATTGTCGCAGGCGATCCATCTGCTGCTCCAGATCATTACCCGCTCCATCAGGCAATGGTTCAATCCGGCTTAATTCAAGTGATAACAGATGATGAATATCATACTGTTTACGAAATGCCTCGGCTGTACCAAATAAGCTATCCAACAAAATAGGATGTTTTTCTAAGCGCTCAGTAAACCATTCACTCGCAGCACACAATGTCAGCATCTGCAATTGTAAAATCGGATACTCACTTAACAAACTGATGTAAACTTTTCGTCCAGCTAAAGCCTTAAGTATTCGACTCACTCGATCGAGCAATATCATTTGTTTAGGATAATCAGCAATTTTACTAATCAACGAGTCAATCAGCCGCGTCATCTTGCGCTGACTTTCCCCGTTAAGGCGCTTAAACTGTGGTGCGTCTCGTAGCTGGAAAAAATGATTAACTACCCCATCACCGTCTTTATAGTCCAACTCATGTAAATAATCTAAAAATGCCTCACGTGCACTTTCCCGAGCATCTTCACTGACTTCAATTCTTTCCCAAAACAAAGCAAAGGGTGAAACTTCTATTTTCTTATTTTCGATTTCAGGCGCAACCAAACTTTGAAACACACCATCAACATTATTTTGATGATGAACCAACACATCCAATAACACGTTCCAGTTTTTCATCTCCATTGCCAGACATAACCGTGTCTGTGATGCTTCAACAACAGGCAAAGTGTGCGTCTGCTGATCATTTAACATCTGCAATCGGTTTTCCAATTTTCGTAAAAACCAGTACGCCTGTATTAATTTTTTTACTTCCGAGTGTTGCAGATAATTTTTATCTGCTAGTAAATTCAATACTTTTACTATACTGCGCTCGCGCAACTCCGGTTCGCGTCCCGCACGTATTAACTGTAGCGTCTGTCCAATAAACTCAATTTCACGAATACCACCTGGACCAAGCTTTATATTATTGACCATGCGTTTTCGTTTCATCTGCGCATCAATCATCGCTTTCATCTCACGAATAGATTCAAGCATATTGAAATCAAGATAACGCCTGTATATAAAAGGTTTTAACATCGAGTACAAATATTGCCGGTCGCTATCACAACCGCCAATCAACTTCGCTTTGATCATCGCGTAACGTTCCCAGTCTCGACCTTGTGACTGATAATATTGTTCCATGCCAGCAAAACTCATGGCCATAGGACCACTATCACCAAAAGGTCTCAACCTGACATCCACACGATAAACAAACCCATCTGCTGTCACTTCATCCAGAATTTTTACAAGTTTGTGAATAACCCCCAAATAAAATTCATAAAACGAAGTCTTACGCCGACCCGTCGTCTCCCCATCTTTAGAAAAGGTAAAAATTAAATCGATATCAGATGAAAAATTGAGTTCACGCCCCCCCATTTTTCCCATGGCAAAGACCAGCAATGATTGTGTTTCACCATTTTCATCCAGCGGCATACCAAAAATTTCTGCACGTTCTTGCTCAAGGTGCTGGAGCGCAACAGTAACAACAGCCTGTGAAAAATCGCTAAGCTCAAATAGTATGAGCTCGGTACCTGCCAATGAATTCAGATCACGCCACGCAATTCGCATCATCTCCTGTTGGCGTAAAATTCGTAACGACGACATAAGCTGTTCCTCGTTACTCGCATTATTAACAACGTGTTCAACTAGTTTTTGATAGCTTTCAAAACTACGCGCAGAACTAAACCCTTCGATATTTAATTTAAAAATAATTTCAGGATAGCGAATACAATTGCGCGCAACAAAATCACTGCACGCCCAAACTTTGCCTAATTGAGGAAGCGGTAAGCCGGAATCATGAGAAATGTTTTTAGCCTGACACGACGCAAGCCAATCAGACCAGTAGTTTTCAACAACTGGATACAGGGAATGCGGAACTAGAGATAGCAGCTCATCAGGAACTGAATGCATATCACGCTACTACTTTGTTAGTTAATTAATAAAAAACAGAGTGAGCATAGTGACACACCCACTCTATTAATCAAACCAGTTAACTAAAGATACCTTTTAAGGTAAAGAAGAACAGGATGGACAGGATAGCGCCGGCAGGCAGTGTCACAATCCAGGACATAAATATATTACGAATAACGGTCAAATTTAATGCTGCCATGCCTCGGGCCAAACCCACACCCAATATCGCACCGACCAGGGTATGCGTTGTCGAAATGGGCAGACCGGTACCGGATGCCAGCACGACTGTGGTAGCAGCGGCAAGTGTCGCAGCAAATCCACGACTCGGCGTTAACTCCGTTATCTGATTACCCACTGTTTCGATAACCTTTTTGCCGTACATCATCAGTCCGACAACAATACCGATACCACCTAATCCCAGCACCCATAATGGCAATGCCGATTTCGACGCCACCTCACCACCACTCTGCACGATACTTACCACCGCAGCAACCGGGCCGATTGCATTCGCTACGTCATTTGAACCATGTGCAAATGCCATCGCACAGGCGGTTAACACCATCAACACACCGAACACACGCTCAACATTGGTGAAATGGAAATGTTTATCCGCTTTGGGGTCATGTTTGATGGTATTAATATAAAGCTTACCAGCAATCATAATAACAAGCCCGATTAAGACAGCATAAGCATATTGTTCCGTCGTCGTCAGCTCCAGACCGACATGCTTCAACCCCTTAACCAATGTCACCAGAGCGATGATAAAACCGACCAGAAACATATAATAGGGCACGTATTTTTTTGCGTTATCGAAGGGATTTTCGGTATTTAAAATCAATTTCAACACACTGCGAAATAACATAAAGGAGATAAAACCGGCAAGCACAGGTGAGACCACCCAACTCATAACAATGAACCCAACCTTATCCCAGTGCACGGCTTCCATACCGATACCGACCATGGCAAAACCAACAATCGCACCGACGATAGAATGTGTAGTGGATACCGGCCAACCATTTTTAGAAGCAATCAATAGCCAGACACCCGCAGCGAGTAGTGAAGCCAGCATGCCATAGAGTAATAATTCTGGATTCGCCGATAACAAATCTGCATCGACAATGCCTTTACGAATGGTTTTAGTAACCTGACCGCCAGCAAGTATCGCACCGGCAAATTCAAAGACAGCAGCGATAATAACAGCCTGCTTAATGGTTAACGCTTTTGAGCCAACTGATGTTGCCATAGCATTGGCAACATCGTTCGCACCGATACCCCAGGCCATAAACAAACCAAAAACAGCCGCAAGAATTAAAAAGACCGTGCCGTACTGAGCAATAATATCCATCGCTTACCCCTACCTTGCCAGCATCAGCTGTAATCGACTTCCCACTCCCTGGGATTTATCCGCAACCTCACCGGTTGCCTCGATAATCTTATAAAGAAACATAGCTTCAATCGGTGGCAGTTCCTTTTCGATTTCAAAGATCTGCAGACGAATACCTGATTGCAAGTTATCTGTATCACTTTCAATACTATCCAACTTGGTAATCATGTCAGTTACGATATGAATCTCCTGACCACTAAAACCGGTTGCTACCAATTCATCGAGTTCATTAATCGCTTTTCTTGCCTGTTTACAGGCCGCAACACAACGTTCAACAAAGCGGATGTAGTCTTCGTGGATAATGTCAGGCAATGTCATATGACGCCCGACAATCGTACCGGCTATATCTTTTGCTTTATTTGCAATGCTGTCTTGCATCAACAACACTTCTAAAAGATCTTGCCGCGAGACGGGCATGAACAAACCTTTCGGTAGATTTAAGCGAAGTTCTTTTTTGAGTACGTCTGCTTCTTTTTCCAGATCGGAAATTTTTTGTTGAAGCTTGGCGACATTGTCCCAATCCTCATTGATCACAGCATTAAACAGGGGAATTAATTCGGATGCACATTTGTAAACTATCTTCATGTGCGCTTGCAAAGGGCTGACTGGCGAATTGCCAAAAATGCCACCCATATAACCACCTACGGTCATCTTCTTTCTCCTCCGGCACTATTGCTCGGACTAAAGGCTTATTGATATTTTTCGCGCATTGTAATCATTTCGTAACAAAAGAAAAGCTTTTTTTTGCATTATTTTCAAAATAGTTTTAACGTATTGATATGCCTACCAAAAAATACATCAAAATATCTGACATAAAGTCACTGATAAATCAGCTTTTAAGCACACCTTCGATTAGCTGCACTTCGACAGAAATTGACCAGAGCAATTTACCTGTTATTCATTTACTTGCAGACTGGTTTGAATCTCTTGGCTTTAAGTGTGAAATTCAAACTTTAACGCACGATAAAAACAAAGCTAACCTGATCGCCACACTGGGCAACGGCAACAACGGTTTGGTGCTGGCCGGTCATACCGACACCGTACCTTTAGATGAAGCACTCTGGAACATTGATCCATTTCGAGCCACAGAAAAAGATGGTCGTTTATACGGCCTCGGTAGTTGTGACATGAAATCTTTTTTCGCCGTCATTATAGAGGCATTAAAAACCTTCGATTTGAGCAAGGTCAAACAACCGCTAATTATCCTTGCTACCGCAGATGAAGAAACTAGCATGTCAGGCGCAAAAGCGATTGCAAACCATGCCGAACAATTAGGCCTGCACCATGCACGTGCCGCCATCATAGGCGAACCCACAAATATGAAACCCATACGCATGCACAAAGGCATGCTAATGGAGTCCATTCAACTCACGGGGCATGCAGGTCACTCTAGTGACCCCTCTTTAGGTAATAATGCACTAGAGGCTATGCACAAAGTAATGGCAGAGTTACTAATCTGGCGTGATGAATTACAAAGCAAGCACAAAAACCCACTGTTTGAAATTCCGGTACCGACAATGAACTTCGGCCATATCCATGGCGGTGACAATCCCAACCGAATCTGCGGAAGCTGTGAGCTACAAATTGACATTCGACCACTGCCGGGAATGAAACTTGACGATTTACGTGCTGAAATGAAACAGCGGTTAAAACGCGTCTTACGGGGAACCGGTATTCAATTGAAAACCGTTCCACTGACCGATGGTTTTGATGCCATGAATACCGATAAGAATACTGAGATAGTCAAACTAGCTGAGAAAATGACCCACTCTGAATCTCAAATTGTTGCTTTTGGCACAGAAGCCCCGCATTACAATTCTATTGGATTAGAAACCATCGTAATGGGTCCCGGCAGTATTAATCAGGCACATCAACCTGATGAGTATATCGAGATGAAATCACTCAACCCAGCCATTGATATTACCCGGCAGTTGATTGCACATTATTGTTTCTGATTTTTCTAAAGATTATTAACCAAGGGCCGATTCAATAAGTACCGCTGAGTATTTTGTGGCTTCTGCTCATGCAAATTAATAAAAACTAACAGGTGAAAATCATGGCCGTAAATGCTTTTAATATTCCAGAAGATGATGCACACGTCCGTAGATTGTTTCAGGAAATTGAACACAACATCAAAACGATTAATCGTGAAAAAATCAGTGCGATTACCGGCAAGGTTTCTAAAGAAGCATTTAATGATGTCGCCGCTACCACTGCAAGACTACGCGCGCGCTACCTTGCCAAAGTGATTGAACTCGAAGCAAGCGATGATATCAAACCCAGTGAAATATCGACTCTTCGCGGCTCACGCCTAATGTACGAAGAAGCACTCGAGGGTTTTAGCGCACTGCAACATGCGCTGGGCAGAGGGTACTTTGATTTATCTGAAAACTAATATTGCTACTATATGGTCTCGTTCCCACGCTTCTGCGTGGGAACGAGATAAAATATTTAAAAGCTTGAATCGTAGAGGCGCAGAGAAAAGTCAATTGTTATTGATGTGAATGAACTTCGTCATTCCGGCATGTTTTTAGCCGGAATCCATCTATCAGGCTAGTGCAAATCTTAGACGTGGATACCGGCTAGAAACATGCCGGTATGACAACATTTTTATAATCGTATTTATTTTCTCTGCGCCTCCGCGTCTCTGCGGTTAAGCTTTTAGCTTTGCTTTCAAATCACTTAATGATTTTATAACAAGGAATATATTCCGTTCCCGGCAACTTCATCCGATGCTGCTCGACAAAAGCAGTCAATAACGCATCCATCGGCGCCATAATTTCTTTATCTCCTTTAAGTTCAAACAAACCATGTTTTTCTATGGCGCGTATACCTTCAGCTTTAACATTACCGGCAACCACACCAGAAAATGCACGCCGAAGATTCGCCGCCAACAGATGGCTTTCCTGATTTTTTTGCAGTGCAAGCTCACGCATATTTTCATGCGTCGGATCAAAAGGCTGCTGAAACTGATCATCAATCGTCAGCGTCCAGTTGTAATGAAATGCATCGCCCTCCTGCACTCGGTAATCACGTACCTGTTTCATGCCTTCTTTCATCTCACGCGCAACATGGGCGGGATCATCAATAATAATTTTATAGCGCTGCTGAGCTTCCGGCCCTAAAGTATCAACAATAAACTGATTAATCTGTATGAAATAATTTTCCGCAGATTTTGGACCGGTAAAAATAAGAGGGAATGGAACTGAATCATTATCAGGATGTAACAAAATGCCCAATATGTAGAGTATCTCCTCAGCCGTACCTGCGCCGCCAGGGAACACCACGATGCCATGACCGGTACGGACAAACGCTTCCAGACGTTTTTCAATATCGGGCATAATGACCAGTTTGTTGACGATGGGATTAGGCGATTCGGCTGCGATAATACCCGGCTCAGTCAAACCGAGATAACGCCCGACTTCACTACGTTGTTTAGCGTGACCAATAGTTGCTCCTTTCATTGGCCCCTTCATTGCACCCGGCCCACAACCGGTGCATATGTCCAGATCACGCAAACCCATCTCGTAACCGACTTCTTTGGTGTAATCGTATTCCTCACGACCAATCGAATGACCGCCCCAGCACACCACCAAATTAGGATCTAAACCAGGAATAAAAATATTTGCATTTCGTAAAATATGAAAAACAGCATTGGTTACATCAACAGACTGCGCTAAATCAAAACGCGTCGAATTAACCACCTTGTTGTGCACGTAAATCACATCACGTAGAACGGTAAACAAATGTTCATTAATACCCGTAATCAATTCGCCATCAACAAAAGCAATAGCCGGTGCGCTGGTCAGCGATAATTTAATGCCGCGTTGACGCTGAATCACCGAGATAGAAAAGTCCGGATAGCGCTCTAATAATTCCTTACTATCATCAAGCGCACTACCACTGTTCAACACAGCCAGCGAACAATTTCTAAAGACCTGAGACAGTTCACCCTGGCTGGTATTTAAGATACGACCCACCTCAAACTGTGAGAGCGTTTCAAGTTGACCTTTGGGAGAGATGACGGCATCAACAACATCATATTTCATGTGGGTTACTCATAATATTATTATTTTTAATACTGATGAGTATAACGGATGAAACAAAAAATATTCGCTCACAGGGCGTGAACGAAAATACTTTTAATGTAGTCGCTATCATCTCGAACGGATACTTTATTAAGAAGAGGAACCTCTCAGATAAAACAATCAAGACGATGACAACTACATTAAAACTTATCCGTCACCGCGCCTTCTGAAGCCGAAGAAACCAGTCGCGCATATTTTGCCAATGTACCGCGGGTTTCTTTTATTGCAGGTGCCTGCCATTTTGCAAGACGCGCATCTATTTCGTCTTGTGGAATATTCAGGTTCAAAGTCTTACTTTCAGCATCAATGGTAATGCCATCACCGTCTTCGATAATCGCAATCGGACCACCCACCGCCGCTTCCGGTGTGACGTGGCCCACAACAAAACCATGGCTGCCGCCAGAAAAACGACCATCAGTAATCAGCGCGACATCTTTACCTAAACCTTTACCCATAATCGCACCCGTAGGGCTTAACATCTCACGCATCCCCGGCCCACCAACTGGGCCTTCGTGGCGTATTACGATAACATCATCTTTCACTACAGTATCATCCAAAACGGCCGCTAATGCTGCCTCTTCTGACTCGAAAACACGCGCATTACCAGTAAAACTCAAACCTTCTTTACCGGTAATTTTTGCTACTGCACCACCCGTTGCTATGTTGCCGTATAACACCACGAGGTGACTGTCTTTTTTAATGGGGTTATCAAGAGAGCGAATAACATCTTGCCCGACTGGGTATGAGGGCACATCCGCCAAATTTTCCGCCATGGTCTGACCGGTCACCGTCATACAGTCACCGTGCAGTAAATTAGCATCAAGCAACATTTTCATAATGGGCTGAATACCGCCGATGGCGATCAGCTCAGACATAAGATATTTACCACTTGGGCGTAGGTCTGCCAACAGAGGAACATGCTCACCGATACGGGTAAAGTCATCCAGCTCCAGTTCTACGTCAGCTGCATGCGCCATTGCAAGCAGATGTAATACCGCATTGGTCGAACCACCTAAAGCAATAACCACAGTAATCGCATTTTCAAATGCTTTACGCGTCATGATATCGCGAGGTTTAATGCCTTTTTCAATTAACGCAAAAACGGCCGCACCCGCACGATGGCAATCGTTTTTCTTATCTTCAGAAATCGCTTCTTGCGCAGAACTGTTTGGCAAGCTCATACCCAGTGCTTCGATTGCCGAAGCCATGGTATTCGCCGTATACATGCCGCCGCAAGAACCCGGACCCGGTATCGCCGTATCTTCGACCACTTTTAGCTCTGCTTCAGAGACCGTACCAGCGGCGACACCACCTACCGCTTCAAACACAGAAACGATATCCGTGTGACCCGCACCGGGTTTAATCGTGCCACCATAAACGAAAACAGAGGGTCGATTAAGTCGGGCTAACGCAATCATACAACCCGGCATATTTTTATCACAACCACCAAGGGCAACCACACCATCAAAACCCTGCGCACTGGTAACCGTTTCGATAGAATCAGCAATAACTTCACGCGAAACCAGTGAGTAACGCATACCCGGCGTACCCATTGATATACCATCTGATACAGTAATGGTGTTAAAAATAATACTTTTCGCACCCGCTTCGTCCGCCCCCTGTGCCGCATCTTCCGCCAGCTTATTAATGTGCATATTGCACGGTGTCACCATGCTCCATGTCGATGCAATACCAATCTGCGGTTTTTTAAAGTCATCATCACCAAAACCAACCGCGTGCAACATGGCACGACTGGGCGCCTGCGCGACACCATCGACTATAATTGATGAAAATTTACGTGTTTTATCATTTGCCATCGAGCTAACCTTCTATAATACTTACTAAACTCTTACATCTGTTATGACAAAACGATGAAATACAGATTGAAGAGAAAACAGAATCGCGTATATTACTAGCTAAATAAAGACTTAAACAGTACTGAGATCAAATTGGTGAACAATAAAACCAAAAAATCGGGTGAAATACTCAACAATACTAATCAGGCGCATGTTGACTGGTTCCGGCAGTCCGCTCCCTATATCCATTCGCACAGAGGAAAAACCTTTGTCATCCTGTTTGGTGGCGAAGCCGTCGAGCATGATGGGTTCGCCCATCTTATTCAGGATATTGCACTATTAAGCAGCCTGGGCGTACGTATTGTACTAGTACACGGCGCTCGCTCTCAAATAGAAAAGCAACTCAACACACTGGGCGTCAGTTCAAAATTTGCAGACGGGTTACGAATTACTCTGAACGAAAATATGCCCGCCATCGAACAGGCAATCGGCCAGGTTCGTATGCGCATCGAAGCACAACTTTCTATGGGCCTACCCAACACCCCCATGGCCGATGCATCTGTCCGTGTGATATCAGGCAACTTTATTACTGCACAACCCCATGGCATTCACAACGGTATCGATTTTTGCCAGACAGGTAATGTCAGAAACGTGGATGCTGACAGCATTAAACAACAGCTGGAAAACAATAATGTCACACTGATTTCACCCATCGGTTATTCTCCAACCGGAGAAGTATTCAACCTGCGCGCCGAAGACGTCGCGACTGAAACCGCTATCGCCCTGAATGCAGACAAACTCATCTTCATTATGGAGAACAACGGTGTTACCGATAAAAGTGGTGGACTACTGCAACAACTAGACTTGCCTCGCGCAGAGAATTGGCTGAAGAATCATAGTTCAAATAACAGCACGGGCATCGACACACAAACTCACCTGAACAATGCTGCACATGCTTGCCGCGGTGGCGTGCAACGCGTTCACTTAATAAGTCGACAGATTGACGGCGCATTATTGCTAGAACTGTACACGCGCGATGGCATCGGCACCTTAGTTACCGCAGACAATTATGAAGGCTTACGCACCGCATCCATAGATGACATCGGCGGCATCATGGAATTAATTTCGCCTCTGGAAAACAATGGCGTTCTAGTGAAACGCTCACGTGAACAATTAGAGCTGGATATAAATAATTTTACCGTTATCGAACGCGATGGCATGATTATCGCCTGCGCAGCTATTTTCTCTTTCTCAAAAGAAGCCGCAGCAGAACTCGCCTGCCTTGCCGTTCACCAGGACTACCAAGCACAAGGTCGCGGTGACGACCTGATGCAACACATAGAATGGCAGGCCAGAAAAAAACACATGAAAAAAATATTCACCCTGACCACACAGACCATGCACTGGTTTGTCGAACGTGGCTTTGTTGAATGCAGTGCCGATGAGCTACCGATTGAAAAACAATCGTTATACAATTACCAGCGCAATTCAAAAGTTTTTTGCAAACAATTAAATTAACAATACACTCGGGAAGGACAGGATAATTAACGCACCGTGTTTGTTAAGCAGTCTCTTTTCCCTCTGGGACTCCGACATGGATGTCGGCGGTAGAGCAGCAGGAGCAATTGCCGAGAAGGTTAGGATGAGGGCATTTTCGACAACACCCTCACCCAAAGAAAGAAGGTGTACTACATCTTCAGGCAACACTCAATTATGAATTTCCTACAGGTACCGCAAAGCATCATTGAAGAAAATGTTTTCAATGCACTTAAAGAAGACATTGGCGAAGGAGACATAACCTCCGAGCTCATCCCTCGCGACAACATTTCTCTTGCCACCGTTATCAGTCGTGAAAGTTGTATATTCTGCGGCCTCGACTGGTTTGAAGAAACCTTCCGTCAGCTAGACACTGAAATATTAATCGACTGGTGCGTCGATGATGGTGACGAGGTTAAAGCCGATCAAATAATTTGCACAATTAGTGGCTCATCTCAAAATATTGTTAGTGGTGAACGCACAGCTCTTAATTTCATTCAGACACTTTCTGCTACAGCAACTCTGTCACGATGTTACGCCAATGAAGTTGCTAACACCGAAACAAAAGTTCTCGACACAAGAAAAACTATTCCTGGTTTACGTATGGCACAAAAATATGCCGTTTCATGTGGCGGCTGCAACAACCACCGCATTGGTCTGTTCGATGCCTTTTTGATAAAAGAAAATCATATCAACGCCTGTGACGGTATAGAAAATGCCGTTGAAGAAGCTCGCTTCCATAACCCTGATTTAAAAATAGAGGTAGAAGTAGAGAACATGGACGAGTTACAACAAGCAATAGATGCAGGAGCCGACCGTGTATTGCTGGACAATTTTAACATTACAAATCTTCGACAGGCCGTTGACACCTGCAAAGGAAAGGTTGTCACAGAAGCCTCCGGCAACATCACTATCAACAATATAAAAGATGTCGCTAAAACCGGCGTAGACTTTATTTCAACTGGCGCACTGACTAAAGATATAAAAGCCATTGATTTGTCGATGCGTTTTGACTAATACTTATGCCCACCATAAGAAAGTTCATTCGATCAATACTGTTTGTTATATGGCTAATAACAGGCCTACTCTTAACACTACTATTCTTACGCAACACTCGCCGCCCACATGGTTTTGCAACTAACATTGTCAGCACATGGCTCGGCCTTCTTTCCCGTATTTTTGGCGTAAAGATAAAAACTTATGGTACTGCCCTGCCACAAAATACATTATTTGTTTCCAATCATATCTCCTGGCTCGATATCCTTGTTCTTGGCGAATTAATTCCAATACACTTTCTATCAAAGCATGAAGTAAAAACCATGCCGTTTTTTGGCTGGCTGGCAACACGTGCGGGTACTTTATATATCAAGCGAGGACATAAAGATTCTGCTTCAGAGGCCTGCAGTGAAATTACCGCCGCTTTAAAAAAACAGCATAACAGTCTGGTTTTTGCCGAAGGTACAACAACAGATGGCCATATTAAAAAATTTCACAGCCGTATCATGCAGAGTGCAATTGATGCCGACTCTATGGTTCAACCTGTGGCAATCTTTTACCCTGTTACAAATCCTGAAACGAATAAACTCGAAATCAACCCTGTTACTTTATTTATGGGTAACACAACAATGGGCGAGTCTTTCAACCTGATAACACGCGCCAAAAAAATTAATGCTGAGGTTCATTTTCTCGAACCCATAAACAGCACAGGCAAAACACGCAATGAAATTGCACAACATGCTTATGAAGAAGTGGTTGATGCGATTAAGTCTATTAAAACTCGCTGATCGTCGTTAGCAACCCTTTTAAGTAGCTAAAGATTGAACCGCGGAGACGCTGAGGCGCAGAGGAAAACAATTAGTGATGTTGGTTTTTACAAAGTAGGTATGAGTTTATTCGCACCTACATCGTTAGCGCGCACCAATAATAATCAACTTTTCTCTGCGCCTCAGCGTCTCCGCGGTTCAATCTTTAGTTCTCAAAGCGATGGCGATTTAATGACTCTTGCCAGCAAAAATCCACTAGCAGCCATCACCACTATTGCCGGCCCTGCTGGCAAATCCCATTGCATCGAACCGTACAAACCTGCCACTACTGCCGCAACAGCGAAACCAATTGCAACGTACACCATCTGCACGGGGGACTTTGAAAAAAGTCGGGCACTTGCAGCCGGTATAATCAGTAACGCTGTAATCAACAGGATACCAACAACTTTAATCGCAACTGCAATTACCATCGCAAGCAACAACATAAAAATAAATTTATCTCGATTAACATTGATGCCATCAATCTTCGCCAACTCTTCATTAACTGCAATCGATACCATCGCAGACCACATTCGCGCAAACACCAGCAAAATGACAACCACGCCAACATACATCCAAACCAGTTCTTGTTGATTGATTGCAAGAATATCACCAAACAAATATGCCATCAGGTTAATAGACTGCCCTTGAGCCTGTAATAACGAAACCATGATTAAACCTGCAGCCAACGCACTATGTGAAAGAATACCTAAAAGAGTATCCGTTGATAAATCGCGCTGTTTTTCTAACCAGTACAACAAACTCGCTAACAGGACGCCGATTACTGTCACACCCAGTACCGGTAAAACTTGCAACGCAATCGATAACGCCACGCCTAATAAAGCAGCATGTGCCAGTGTATCGCCAAAATAAGCCATACGCCGCCATACCACGATGCAACCCAGTGGCGCAGCAACCAATGCCAGAGCAATACCCGCTAACAATGCATAAAGAATAAAGTCATCCATTATCATTATCCTGCTTTAATATCGCCTTCTCCAGCACAACATGTTCGTGATCGTGATGACTGTGTTCACAAGTCAAACAATGTTCTGATTCAATCACGTTGCCTCGCATATCATGCTCATGGTCATGATGATGCGAATACAACGCCAAACCTGCTGAACCAAATAATTTCAAATACTCCGGATGCTCACTCACATCATCAGGATGCCCGGTACAGCACACATGCGTATTAAGACATACCACACGATCGGTGGACGCCATAACCAAATGCAAATCATGAGACACCATCAAAATGCCACACGCGTGATTGTCACGAATATTTTTTATTGTGCCATACAACTTCTGCTGACCTATCACATCCATACCAGCAGCAGGTTCATCCAGAATTAATAATTGCGGTTTTTTTAACAGTGCCCGCGCCAGTAACACACGCTGCAACTCACCACCGGATAAACCTTGCATCGCCGCTTCAAATAAATATTCTATTTCCAGCTCTTCAAGCACCCCGTGTACTTGTTCATCACTGATTTTGTCGCTATTGAATAAAACCTTTGCTGATAAGGTGAGAAAATCACGAACACGTAGCGGCATAACCTGCGGGATACTAATGGTTTGTGGAACGTAACCAATACGTAACCTTTCAATTTTATTAATTTTACCTGCATCTGCTTTTTGCAGACCCAGCAAAATTCGAATCAAACTGGTTTTTCCTGCCCCATTTGGACCGATGAGTGTAATTATCTCTTGCTGCTGAATAGTCAGGCTCACGTCCTGTAAAATTATTTTTGAATCTTTAACAAGACGAATGTTTTCTGCGCTAAGTAAAAAATCACTCATGACTTTTCCTCTGCATACAACGCACCAAACCTGGAAGAACATTTTTGACACAGGCCGGACACTTCAACCGAAGTATGCAGAACTTTAAACTTATAAGTATCTGACTTTTCCTGAATAGACTGAGTGATTCCACTAGTATGAATTTCTTGTGTATTGCCACAATGTTTACATACCAGAAAAACAGCCTCATGATCCTGTTGCGGATGCGCACAGGCTAAATAGGTATTATTGCTTGCTAACCGATGAATCAACCCTTGCGCCATCAAAAAGTCCAACGCTCGGTATATGGTTGGCGGCGCGGCAGAACGCCCATCATCTTGTAACAAATCAAGCAACTGATAAGCCCCAGGAGGCTGCTTTGCCTGACAGACTAAAGTTAATACGCGTTTACGCAGCGCGGTAAACCGTTGCTGCCTTTGCTCACACAACTGCTCCGCCTGATTGACCAGCGATTTTACCTGTGATGATGTGGGCTTCATGCAACTGGTGCTTCCGGCATGTTCGCATTGATGTGATGACATAACGTTGTTAAGTATATTTAGTTTCTATCAATAATGTTATATTATAACATAACATTAACTGAAATATGCTAACCCCACATAAATGCACACACTCACTCGCTCTCCAAGTTTATTATTAACACTATTGCTATTGCTGGCATCGCAGAATACTGCCGCTAGTAACACGCCTCCCCTTAACGTTGTGGTTACCATAAAACCACTTCATTCTCTTGTTGCATCATTAATGCAAGGCGTCAGACAACCACAGTTACTTCTCACTACCTCGCAATCTGCTCACCACACTAACCTTCGTCCTTCTGATTATCGAAAACTGGCGAGTGCCGATATTGTATTTTGGGCAGGCGCTACATTAGAAAGCTTCATCCCGACCATAGAAAAAAAGCAACAGGGTCACACTCAATATATTTCACTGATAAAAACAGATGGTTTAATCTTGCTAGCCATCCGCGGTAAACACGAACACGACAATCACGAAGATCCGCACAATAATCATACTGACCCGCATTTTTGGCTATCAAGCAATAATGCAATAAAAATTGTAAGCGCGATTACACAAACGCTTATCGATGCGGACCCGAACAATGCCCCACTTTATTTACACAATAAAAAGCAAACACTGGCACGCATAAATTCACTGACAGAACGACTAAAGAAAAAATTAGAAAACACTACCGCACCGTTCATCACCTATCATGATGCATACCAGTACTTTGAAAAAGAATTTCACCTCAACCGAATCACATCAATCACGCTAAGCGAAGACTCAACACCCAGTATTAAAAAAATCCATTCCGTGAAAAAATTAATTTCTCAATATAAAGTTAACTGCATCTTTTTTGATGCCCCGACTCAACCACCCATTATTAACACATTATTAAGTGATACTCGTGCTCAGGCTATTGCACTTGATGCGATTGGCGTTAATCTTAGTGCAGGCCCAGACCTATGGTTTGATTTACTTGATAACCTAAGCAAGCAGATGGCGGAATGTCTGCAGCCATAAAAAAAGCGCACGCTCTGAATAAGCATGCGCTTTTAACTATTTTAAACGTCTACGTTTTAGCCTTTACTACGTCTCGCCAGACCAACTAAACCTAGAAGCCCACTACCAAATAACCAGATTGCGGCTGGAACAGGTACAACTGAAACGCTGTCACCAAAAACCATCACATTATCAAACTTACCGGTTGCCCAGTTATCCGCATCAGCCCAGAAAGCAATCGATATGGTTGCAGCGTCGGCAGCATCAATACCCAATAGTATATTTTCTGTTGACCAGTTATTATTGGGACCACCACGAAAAATTTCTACCCAATTACCGTTGTTACCACCTGTGGTATTGCTCCAGTTCCAGTCACCGTCAACACCACCATGTGCTGCATTACGTAAATCTAACGTATTCTTAAACCCGTTTATCTGCGGTGCGGGTAAACCAGCCGTTACATCACCGACAAAATAACCCACTACCAGTTCATCCGGCTCATAGTAGCTGCCATCATAAAAAGTGCGCCAGTCAAAACTTAAGCTGATATTTTCGAAACCCGTGGTGTCCAGGGTAAACATTAAACCGGCATCATCTTTTACTGCACCCGTACGCGTCCAGTTTGAACCGCCACCGTATTTTTGCACGCCGACATCTTTTTGAATCGCGCCGCCATCAGGACGCTCAAAACGCACACCAGTCCAGTCATTATCAGCGCCTTTTGCCTGAGAGGGCACACCATACTTGCGCTTGTCACAGAAGCCATAACTCCAGTCGCACTTGAATCCTTTCACACCGTCAAATGTTTCATTAAACAGTTTTACCGTAGCCGCGCTCACCGAAACCGACGCCAAACATGACAACAAACCCGCTGCAACGACAGCCGTTAGTTTCCTATCCAACTTTTTCATATCTACTCACCCTTTTCCTTTGTATAACTATTTTTTCAGTTACTAATAGCCGCAGGAATCCTGCAACTCTTTAGCTATCCATTAACATTTAGTTATTTTTTTTCACATTTTGGGATTGATAGCGCTAACCAGAAAAGCACACAGTTAGACGCTTTAATAAACTATAGTGCAATATATATGCCATCGACTGTTGAAGGCTGATAACACGCAGTTAATGTTCAAAATAAATAGATCGCATCAAAAATAATTCACAAATGGCCCAAAACTGTAAATTACTCCAACAGAATTGATAATATTAGACGAATAACATCAATATACCACTACTAAATTAATCATTTTCATGCCATATTGGCAGCGTAAACATTAATTTCAATGAGTTATGAATGTTTATTGTGTATAGCATACCGACATAATTAGATTTAATATTCAGAGCCACATCTTCTTTAAATAGCATAAAATTTAGCACTCAATTCCTAACCTTTGATAGCTATGAGCACCATTTAAACTACTATTTGTTTTAGAAAATAAAAAGAAAATGACCACCCCGGAGCGGGACATGATCTACCAACAAAAATTGCGCTTTTCAACAAAAGGAAGAGGCACTTATAACATCAGCGACCAGATACAGGACTGCATCAATAAATCTGAAGTGAAAGCCGGAATTTGCACGCTATTTATTCAACATACCAGCGCATCAATCATAATGTGTGAGAATGCAGACAAAACAGTTCGCGAAGACATGGATACTTATATGGCAAAACTGGTCAAAGATGGAGACAGCATGTTCAAACACAAAGATGAGGGCCCCGATGACATGGCGGCGCATATGCGAACCATTTTGACACAAGGCTCTTTATCCATTCCCATATACAAAGGTAAATGCGACCTGGGGACCTGGCAAGGTATTTATTTATGGGAGCATCGAACGAATTGCCACAAACGCAATGTTTCCGTCACTATAATGGGTGAATAGCTCAAAATCTCTACCGTTATATAATATTTCGCAGCTGCCCCTGTAAATAAGCGTGAAGATTCTTCTCCAACTCACTAATTAGACGCTGCCTGGCCTGTTTGCCCGCCCAGGCAATATGTGGCGTAATGATTAAGTTATCTGCATGGTAATTAATCAAAGGATGATTAATTGAAGGCGGCTCTTCCTCAAGCACATCCAGTCCGACTGCACCAATTTGCCTGTCTTTTAACGCGATCAAAAGCGCCTGCTCATCAATCAATCCGCCACGTGCCGTATTAATTAAAATAGCATCTTTTTTCATCAGAGAAAATTCATCAGCGGCAATCATATTACGATTAACGTCAGTTAGCGGGCAATGTAATGACACGATGTCAGCGGCGGACAACAACTCAGCCATACTCACTCTTTTCTCAGTGGATGATTTATTCGATGCAGCCTTGACACTATTTGCAATCAGCACGCTCATGCCAAAACATCTGGCTACCTTCGCAACGGCCTGACCCAACTCACCATAGCCAATTATGCCAATGGTTTTACTATCGAGTTCATTAATTGGTGCTTCGAATTGACAAAAAAATTCACTGCGTGACCACCTACCTTGAGTAACCGATTCCCGATAAGAACCCAGCTTGCGGTTCAATGACAGGATTAATGAGAATACATGCTGTACAACAGATGAGGTGGCATAAGCCCTGACATTACTAACGTTGATGCCACGTTGACGGGCTGTTTCAACATCAACGTTATTCACACCGGTGGCGGCCACACAAATCAATTTTAACTGTGGGCAATGATCGATGACTTCAGCGTCAATAACTGCTTTGTTCGCGACGATGATTTCCACCTCTTCAAGGCAGTGTCTTACTTCGAGGGCATGGACGTTATCAAACCACTGCCAGTCTGCAATTTTTTCCAGTTCTGAAAAATCCAGATCATCCGGATACAGCGAGGCTTTATCTAGAAATAACGCCAGCGGTTTTGTCATGATTGATTGAATGTAACCATAACCTTTAAATGGAACACATCATGACCAGAGAAACAACAAGGACTAAACTTCTTCCATTTCAAAATCAGACTTACCCACACCACACTCAGGACACGTCCAGTCCTCCGGCACATCTTCCCAACGCGTTCCAGGCTCAAGTCCATGTTCCGCATCACCTTTTTCTTCATCATACACATAACCACATACTGTGCAGGTTAAAATTTTATATGACATACTTGCCTCCAATTAATAATGGCAGCTATTGTACACATTCTTTATTGAGTTAGAATAGTAACGGTTAACTTTTTATCTAATCAGCTCGGCGATAAATCACTATGACAACAATCAATCCCCCGGTTGTATTATGTTTTTCCGGTGCAGACCCCACAGGTGGTGCTGGCATTCAGGCAGACATAGAAACCTTAAGCAGCCACGGATGCATAGCCGCATCCATCATAACCGCTGCTACCGTTCAGGACACCGTTGATGTCATATCATTTGCACCCATGCCATCAGATTTGGTTATTGAGCAAGCCCGCGCCATATTGGAAGACATGCCTATTGCTGCCATCAAAATAGGTGTGGTCGGAAGCGCTGAAATAGCGATGGCGATTCATTCAATAATCACTGACTATCCTAACATCCCTGTTATCTACGACCCAGTTTTCAGCACCGAGACCGATGGCGCCCTGAGCACCGAAGATTTAGTCGATACAGTCCGTACATTATTATTACCGGTTACCAAATTACTCACACCCAATATTCACGAAGTGCATGCATTAGCACCAGGGTCAGACACACCAACCGCCGCCGCGATGGGGTTACTAGAGACCGAAGTTGAATACATATTGTTAACCGGCACGCACGGCAAAACGCCCGATGTAGTACACACCCTATTCAGCAACAATCGTGAGCTGGAAACATTTCATAATGAACGCCTGCCGCATAAATACCATGGCTCTGGCTGCACCCTGGCATCGAGTGTGGCAGCACAGATTGCCCTTGGTCAGGATGTGCTTGGCGCCGTTAGAAAAGGTCTGGATTACACACACAAAACATTAGTCAACGCCAATCGGATTGGCATGGGACAATACCACCCTAATCGTTTCTTCTGGGACCAGAAGTGACAACACGACGTGAACACGCAGACAAATTAAAAGGCCTTTATGTCATCACCGATGAGAACCTAATCAACGAAGAAAATTTTGAGCATTCAGTAGAAGCCGCCTTACTTGGCGGCGCAAGTATTATCCAGTATCGCGACAAATCAACCAACCAGACAAAACGTCTTTATCAGGCAAAAACATTATTCCGATTGTGCGAACAACATCAGGCCATTTGCATTATTAATGATGACATCCAACTTGCTAAAACTATTGGCGCTCATGGCGTTCATCTAGGCAAAAACGATGATTCAATATCAAAAGCAAGAGAAATTCTCGGCGATGAAACCATCATTGGCATCTCCTGTTACGATGACATTTCTCTAGCAAAAACGGCAGAAAATAACTTAGCTGATTATGTCGCTTTCGGCGCTATCTTTTCATCACCGACGAAACAGAAAGCTAAAGTAGCGGGGCCGGAGATACTTTCGACCGCCAAACAAAAGCTGATGCTACCTGTTTGTGCAATCGGCGGCATCACACAAGACAATATCAATCAAGTCTTACAACACGACGCAGATATGGCAGCGGTTATAAGCCATGTCTTTGCGACCGAAAACATTCAGCAATCCACAAGAATGTTAAACCGTCACTTTCTTGCGTGAGCGAGCTAAACTGTAAGGCATTAACCTTGTAACCACTAGTGGGTGCACATAATCATGAAACAATACTTTTTATTATGTTTCGCCACACTAATATCATCCTGTGCGGCAATGCACTCAACCGACCCAAACTCCATGTTCTTCGATATCCCAAAAGGATCAACATTATCACTCAATCGCGAGATGAGCATCCCGATGACGGACACCCACGGCATCATTCAAGCCGGCCAATCAATTAAAGACGATGATAAAAATGACTACGAAATAAATTGTCGACTCGATTTTAAAAAATTTGGACCACGCACAATTGAACCAGAAAAATTCACCATTACACGAATTGAAGATGGCTCCAACTGGATTTCACAACCATCAATCTTACTTTTTTACACCGAAATTTATTTAACATCAAACAAGGGAACTGATGTTATAAAAATGGTGTGCCAGGAATATGGTGATCAATTAGATAGAAACTTTACTGTAGCCGAAATGCAAACGGCGCTCGGTGATTTCATCACAATCAAATACCCGTAGAAATAAACATCACAACTCAAATCACGAAAAATAAAATGAAAAAATCGTCTTCATGATTTTCAACATCTCCTCCGCCATTGATATTGCACCAGCGGATGGACATCGGTAAACACTAAGAGGCTAGCAGTGAAAATTTTAAAAACAAAAGCTCTGATTTTATTAATGATGACATTTGTACTCAGTGCTTGCTTAACAGACACGAGCATACCTGAACAAATCACGTCACTTAATGTTGATTGTAAAACTGAAGAAGTACAGATATCCGAAGAAGTAGTCGAACTCAGTGGCGAACAATCCTGGACAGCAAAATGCAAAGGCAAGTCCTATACGTGCTCTTATTTAGCGGAATCTGATATGGGCTGTTACGAACTTAATGATTGAGTAATAAACCAGTCTCAATCCGTATACCCCTAATTTTTTTCATCAACAAACTCAACAGACCAATGCGATCCATCACAAAATGGTTTGTTTTTTGAAGCACCACATCGACACAAAGCGTATTGTTGCTGTAAGGCGCCTTCTCCCCAACTTACACTATTTAATTCAGGGCATCCTTTAACGACGTAGGGACCATTGGGCGCAATAAAGATGGCTGCAGCAGAATATTCAACCACATTTTTTTTAGCGTCAACAGTAAAACTCAACGCACCAGAAGGACACTTCTGAATAACGGCTATTATTTCTGCTGTTTCTGCTGCATCGGCATTAATCCAGGGTTCCTGTTTCATTCTGAAAACGGCAGCAAGATTATTTGTGCAAACACCCGCATGCGCACACAAGCGACGGTTATCATGAATGGTTATGTTTTTACCGACATAGTTATCGCATTGGTCACTTAAACCTTTTTCCTGATTCTCTGAGACAAAGCCTACTTTTACATGCGCGCCATCACAAAAGGGTTTATTCGCCGATTTTCCGCATCGACATAAAGCGATGGTTTCTTCGGTTTTAACTGCCCCATTTTGATTTGATAAATTTGATAGCTCATTAACCATTAACGGGCCATCGGGTGCAGGGCTTATCGTTGTTTTTTCATTTTCACTCATTTCACCACCTTGCAATCAATTGCTCTTAAATAATCAGGTACTACGGCAATCAGAACCATATCACTGAATAGACGATTATCCAAACCCTGATATTCACCTTTAATTCAGGTAAAATCGCGCTCCAGATTAACAATCATCTTTTTATCTATTCAGGAACAACCATGCCAGAGTCAGATCAGTTTTCGGCCGCTAAAAAACACATTCCCGGTGGCGTTAATTCACCCGTTCGCGCCTTTGCCGGCGTCGGTGGTGATCCGGTCTTTATCAAACGTGCGGCGGGGGCTTATATATATGGTGAAGATGACAAACAATACATCGACTATGTTGGTTCATGGGGGCCGATGATTCTGGGACATGCTCATCCAGACATTATCTCTGCCGTTCGTGCTGCAGCAGGCAATGGTCTAAGTTTTGGCGCACCAACAACACTCGAAACCGCGATGGCCGATAAAGTATGTGAACTGGTGCCTTCGATGGACATGGTACGCATGGTCAGCTCAGGCACAGAAGCAACCATGAGCGCAATTCGTCTGGCACGTGGCTTTACCGGTCGCGACAAACTGGTGAAGTTTGAAGGCTGTTATCACGGTCACGCCGACTCATTATTAGTCAAAGCCGGTTCAGGCGCACTAACGCTGGGCCAGCCAAGCTCACCAGGCGTACCCGCATCGCTAGCTGAACTGACTGTGACACTACCTTATAACGACCTCGATGCTTTCAACGCAGCCGTAACCAAGATAGCCGATCAGGTTGCCTGTGTCATTATCGAACCGGTTGCCGGCAATATGAACTGCATCCCACCTGCAGCAGGCTTTTTGGAAGGCATCCGTGAGACATGCAGCAAACTTGGCATCGTACTAATCTTTGATGAAGTTATGACCGGTTTTCGTGTTGCTCTAGGCGGTGCACAAGGTCACTTTGGTATCAAACCAGACCTCACCACTTTAGGCAAAGTTATCGGTGGCGGTATGCCAGTCGGTGCTTTTGGCGGCAAACGTGAAATCATGGAGCATATTTCACCACTCGGCCCAGTGTATCAGGCAGGCACCTTATCCGGTAATCCAATCGCGATGACAGCAGGTCTTAAAACCATGGAACTGATATCACAGCCCGGTTTTTACGATGCACTGGCAGACAAAGTGGTCTTCCTTACTGACGGCATTCTAGATGCGGCTAAATCCAACGGCATCGATATGACCTGTAACCGTATCGGTGGCATGTTCGGTCTGTTTTTCAGCAATCAACAGGTCACCTGCTTTGAACAGGCGACACACTGTAATGTTGACCAGTTCAAGGCATTCTTCCACGGCATGCTAGAACAAGGTGTCTATCTTGCACCCTCTGCTTACGAAGCCGGATTCGTTTCGGCCGCCCATACCGAGTCCGATCTACAGAAGACCATCGATTCGGCCGCAATCGTACTCTCTTCAATACAAGCGAGTCTGTAACAATGCAGTGTTATATCTACCGCTGCACCTTGAAACCGGATATGTACATCTATCTGGCGGAAGAAGATAATTTTGAAAACATGCCTAAAGAAATCTTTAACACGCTAGGCATTGTGGAATTTTCCATGGAACTGGAAATCACAGCTGAAACCAAACTAGCCAGAGAAGATACCCCAACCGTGTTAGACAACCTTGAGGAACACGGTTTTCATATCCAGTTAGCCAGCAATGAGTCACTTGAAGAAATTATGGCGCGCATTGCAAAAAAGCAATAACTAGGGAGCTTCTGGTTACTAACCCTAAATAGCTCCCCCAGTACTACACGCACCATACTGCTCGGGGTATAATAGCTTCCGCTCATCACTTTCACTTCTCCTGGTGAGCGATACAAGCTATTGGAAAGATTAATATTTCTTTCTCGTTTTTAATTTTCCCGTTTTAATTTTATTTTGGAGCATCCTAAATGTCGTTTATAAAAATACTAATAATAAGTCTTATCGTTTCAACCATTGCCTCAGTAATAAGCATCCAGGCTCACGCATCAACCAATCTTAATGAAAGCATCAATTTGTTGATGACGCCCGATTACACCAAGCTATGGATTATTTCTTTTCTCAGTGTCTGGATTGCAGCAATTCTGTCCGTAAAAGCAACTTCATCTAAATTCGGTGGCTCTGACGTCAGCATTTCAGGTGACCAGGAACGCGGCACCGTTAAGTGGTTTAACGCTGCAAAGGGATTTGGGTTTATCACTCGTGAAAACGGTGAAGATGTATTCGTTCATTTCCGTTCGATTCAGGGCAAAGGCCACCGCTCACTGGGTGAAGGTCAGGCTGTCATTTTTTCGGTAGCAGAAGGCGACAAAGGCTTGCAAGCGGTAGATGTAACCAGCGCCTAAATATATTTAGACGTGATACAAAAAAGGCCGCTAGAATATCTAGCGGCCTTTTTTATGTACCGGATGTACAGTATTCGCCAAGGAACCAAGGATGGCAATGTTGCGATTTATGTCTATTCACATCAAAAAGACACTGCGACTACGCAGCACGCCAATCAACACCGCTGTGGATGGTGGTATTACACATACCCATCGGCATCGTCATGCTAACGTTAGTTATCTATGCCGCTCACGCACACCTACACGTTTCATTACCTGACACGCGCCACCGCATTTTTCGTACTCGCTTATGCCATGGCAATTTTTGCTTATACTTTGCACCTGAATCAAATCGAAGGCGTGCCTGCGATGGTGTTTTTTGTCGGTGGCTGCTGTATTATTTTAGGTGAAATAGTCCGGACCACAGTTGGTAAGTTAAATCATCTAGCTGTACGCGATGGCTTAACAGGAATACAATAGACGCACTTACCAAAGAGCTGCTTCTCACTGCACATGAAACCAATCAAGCATTCACTTTTATGCTTCTTGATCTAAATAATTTCAAAATTGTCAATGACAGTGAAGGACACTTAAAAGGTGATGAGATATTAAAATTGGCTGGTGATGCTTTACGCGAAGCAGCAACTAGCAATGATTACACAGCACGCTGGGGTGGCGACGAATTTATAATTATATTAAGCAACACAAACAACAATACCAAGAAAAAAACAATAAACGAATTACGAACAAAATTAAAAGGCATTATTGATTTTGAGATAGGTGAAACACATTCACAAAAAAATGACACACTTGATGAATTAGTCAAACGCGCAGATGAGGCCATGTACAAACAAAAACATAACCGCCGCCGCACAGATAGTACTTAAGAAACTTTAATTCTTACTACTTTCATAACCTCCATATCGATCCCAGCAACATTTTCCACTGAGGCATAATAAGTAAGGTTAACTCGCTGTCCTTTTATATTTTTGTACGTTTTTTTACGCTTATACTTAAAAGGCACATCACAACCTTCTATCATCAGTGTATTTAAAACCCATTCTTTAGTATCGCGCTGCACATGCGACATAACTTTCAAGTGTTCAGAATGATTAAGCTTCTGATGATCTTTTAATAATTCTTTAACGGTATCAGGCATAAGCTATTTTTCACTTTTCAAATCGATAACAAACTGAATTAATTGTTCCGGATGAACATACTCTTCCGACAGCGCAAACCATTTTGCAGAAACACCTTCTTCATGAACAGCGTATTTATCACCTGTTATCAAATAATGCCACGAGGGTAGCGACCGACTATTATTCAAGCGTTTATAGGCACAACTATCAGGCAACCATTTCATCTGAGCCAAATTTTCAAGCGTTAACTTAGTGCACATCTCTGCTTTGTTAAAACGATTTTTGTAGTCGCTGCACTGACATTTTTCTATATTCAATAGTTTACAGCTTACCGATGTATTTAAGACGTCACCATTATCCTCATCTTCAATTTTAACCAAACAACATAAACCACAACCATCACAAAGCGACTCCCATTCTTCAGCAGTCATCTGTTGCAGAGGTTTTATTTCCCAAAATTTTTGCATTTTTCTATAAAGTCAAAAAATAAGAATTTGCTCAATAAAAAACTAGTGGAATAGGAAAAAAACTCATAACTTCATTCTCCCCAACGTGGCTGCAATGAATGTTCGACACCTAGCTGGTCAAGTATCTTCGCCACGATAAAATCGATCAGATCATCAATTGTTTCAGCTTTATTATAAAAACCTGGATTTGCGCATAACATCACTGCGCCTATACGTGAAAGTTTCAACATATTCTCCAGATGAATATCCGAATACGGCGTTTCTCTGGGCACCAAAATTAATTGTCGACGTTCTTTCAACATAACATCCGCTGAACGCTCAATTAAATTATTACTTGCACCTGTGGCAATAGCTGACAACGCACCCATAGAACACGGACACACCACCATCGCATCAACTAAACCACCACCACTTGCTGTAGGCGCTGTCCATTCATCTTCTCCAAACACGTGCAACTGTTTGGTATTACACCCATATTTTTCAACAAGAAACATTTGCATATCCTTGCAACGACCAGGCAAAGTAATATCAGTCTCCATTCCAATAACCACCTGCGCTGCTTTACTCACCATCAGATAAACAGTGTGGTTTTTATGCAACAACATTTCCAACAAGCGAAAACCATATTGCACCCCGGAAGCACCCGTAATAGCCAGAGATATTATTTTATTTTTCTCACTACCCATAATATATTTCCTGTTAAGCCTCAACACTCGTTTCCATGGCATCAAGCAGACGTTGGTGAATTGCCTCGAAGCCACCATTACTCATTATTACTATATGATCACCCGCTGTTGCTTCGCTTAGCAAATGTGAAATGATTTTATCGGTACTCGAAAAAATGGCAGAAGGCACCGTCGACTGAGCCACTACCTCACTCAAATTCCAATCGAGGCCTGCTGGTTGATACAGGCAAATCTCATCTGCCTGTTGCCACGAATCACTCAAGCTTTCTTTATGAATCCCCATACGCATGGTATTTGATCGTGGCTCTAAAACGGCATAGACCTTACCTTTACCCTTCACCTCTTTCATCGCAGTCAATGTCTCTTCGATTGCAGTCGGGTGATGCGCAAAGTCATCATAAACGGTCACACCATCAACAACACCTCGAATCTCAAGACGTCGCTTAATACCTTTAAATTCTTTTAATGCCTCACAGGAAACTTCAACAGGCACACCGGCATGTTGCGCTGCAGCAATGGCAGCCAATGCGTTCATCCGGTTAAACGAACCATGCAGCGACCAGTTAACCTGTGCAACCGGTTTACCATCAAGTAAAACTTCAAAATGGCCACCATCAGCACTCACTTTGCCAATCGACCAGTCATCTTTGTCGTTTGAGGGGTTATGCTCTTTATGAAAAGCCGCTACCTGAGACCAACACCCCTGGCCCAATACGTCTGAGATATTTTCATCCCCACCATTTCTAACAATTAGACCGTCACCGGGAATGGTGCGAACAAGATGATGGAATTGTTTTTTAATCGCATCAAGGTTTTCAAAAATATCAGCATGATCAAATTCCAGATTATTGAGCACTGCTGTGCGCGGACGGTAATGCACAAACTTGGAACGCTTATCGAAAAATGCCGTGTCATACTCATCGGCTTCAACCACAAAAAATGGTGCATCGCCTATTCGTGCTGACAAACCAAAGTTAGCAGGAATGCCACCGATTAAAAACCCGGGATTCAAATTCGCATACTGCAACATCCAGGCAAGCATACTAGAGGTAGTCGTTTTACCATGCGTACCCGCGACCGCTAATACCCAACGCTGATCAAGCACATGTTTAGATAACCACTCAGGGCCGGAGGTATATGCTATGTTTTTATTTAAAACATATTCAACGGCCTCATTTCCTCGAGACATCGCGTTACCGATAACCACCTCGTCCACATCGTCTGGTATATCTTTAGCAAAAAAACCTTCACACAAAGTAATACCTTGCTCTTCTAACTGCGTACTCATAGGTGGATACACGTTTGCATCACAACCACTCACTTCATGTCCCGCTTGTTTCGCCAAAACAGCTATACCACCCATAAACGTGCCGCAGATTCCCAAGATATGAATTTTCAACGAATACTCCTTTAAACTGGTACGAGCAATTGCGAAAGCGCAACTGATATAAAAAACAATGAGAATGATAAAGCCATTGCACCAAACATTTTCATATCTAATGCATGTCTAAATATGTGCGCTTTTACTAGCACTTCCCAACTAATTAGCATTAAAAATAGTAACGACATAGACGACTTTAAATCATCATTACTTAACTCGTCTGCCATGACTGAAAAGATTGGCCAGGACATAATATTAAAAATAACACCGACACCCAAAATTGCATAAAAGGACTGCATAAACCTTGGTTTTCGGTCTAACGCTTTCAACACAATATAGACAAATCCATATTGAACAAAAAAACCCAAAAGTAAGCCGGCAAGGATGCTCTCAGGATTCAATGTCGTCTGTAAAACAATAATCCCAGAGAATAAGTACGCCATTGCCATTTGTGCAGTCTTTTGCACAGAATACGGCATATCTTGCGGCGCTGCTTTTAAAAGCAGCATTGACAGTAATTTTTGAAGGTCAGACATCACAACTTAGGGCATAATACACTCATTAAACAACCACGACATTATGACAAAAAAACAGCTAACAATCACTCAGCCTGATGACTGGCATTTACACCTTCGTAACGGTGATGCACTAAATAGCGTTGCTCCATTTACTGCCAGACAATTCGCTCGCGCAATCATCATGCCCAACCTCAACCCACCCGTCACGACGGTGGTACAGGCTGTTGAATATCTCGACGAAATTCTAGCAGCGGTTGATGGAACTGATTTCGAACCGCTAATGACTCTGTACCTCACCGATAATACCCCACCAGAAGAAATTATCGCGGCGCGCAAAAGCTGCTTTATAAAAGGCCTAAAACTGTATCCCGCCGGTGCAACGACCAACTCGGATGCTGGCGTCACAGATATCGCTCATTGTTATGACGCATTAGAAGAAATGCAAAAAACCGGTCTACCTTTATTGATTCACGGTGAGGTAACATCACCCGAGACTGATGTATTTGACCGTGAAAAGGTCTTTATCGACAAAACTTTGTTACCCCTGACCAAAAAGTTTCCCGAACTAAAAATTGTCTTCGAACACATCACCACAAAAGAAGCCGCTGACCTTGTCTTACAGTCCAGTGACAATATCGCGGCAACCATTACGCCACAACATCTACTGCTCAATCGTAATGCACTATTTCAGGGAGGTCTACAACCACACAATTATTGTTTGCCCGTCCTTAAACGTGATACACACCAACAGGCGTTATTAGAAATTATTCGGTCTGGCAGTAATAAATTCTTTTTAGGTACGGACAGCGCACCTCATACCAAACATAAAAAAGAAAGTGCTTGCGGTTGCGCGGGTATTTTTTCTGCTCATGCCGCTATCGAGATATATACTTCAATATTCGAAGAGCAAGGTGTACTAGATAAACTCGAAAGCTTTGCCAGTTTCAATGGACCTGACTTTTATGGCTTGCCTCGCAACAGCAAAACAATCACCATAGTCAAAGAAGATTGGCAGATACCAGATGAATATACACTTGGAAATGAAACATTGGTGCCTTTTTTAGCTGGTCAAACCCTCAACTGGAAACTTGCTGTTTAAAAAGTTGAACCTGCGAATTCCCGCATGCAAACATCTCAACATGAATATCTACCACCCGCCAAGGACAGTGTAATATACCCCGTATGAGTGATGAAGAATTTAAATTAATGTCCCGCCGTTTTCGCGGTTTTTATCCTGTCGTGGTTGATGTTGAAACCGGTGGCTTTGATGACAAGAACGATGCCTTACTGGAAATCGGTGCTGTCACATTAAAGATTGATGAAAATGGCAATATGACGCCCAATAATGAATACCAGTGTCATATCAATCCATTTGAAGGCGCCAATATGGATCCGGCCTCATTGGAAGTCAATGGCATTGACCCGCACCACCCTTTTCGCATTGCAGTAGCAAAAGATGAAGAGACCGCGGTACGTGAATTGTTTCGATTTATTCAAAAAGAGATGAAACAGCACAAGTGTAAACGTGCCATCATGATTGGGCATAACACTGTCCTCGACCGAAACTTTATCTTTGCCGCCGCTGAGCGCAATAAAATTTCGCGCAACCCTTTTCATCCATTCAGCATGTTCGACACCGTTAGTTTAGCCGGACTGGCATATGGCCAGACCGTTTTATCCCGGGCAGCACAAGCAGCTGGCCTGAGCTGGGACAGCGATGCAGCCCATTCTGCCCTCTATGACGCTAAGCAAACCGCTGAATTATTCTGCCTAATCGTTAATCGTTGGGCAGAAGCCGCAGGCCCGGTCTGGAGCGACAATAACCAGTAGTTACAGCGCAAAACAGACTTAATCTAATTCTATAAACTCATGCACTTATGCGTAAATTTGGCTATAGTTATCGAACAAGATTGTTATTTATAATCCGACCACCAAAGGACGGCACCACAGTTATATGAGCAGTAAAGACCTCTCGATAATCATCGTCGACGACTTACAATTTAGCCGAATCGTTGTTAAAACAGCGTTAAAAAAGGCTGGATACAGCGGTGTTCGCATGGCCGATTGTGCCACAGAAGCCCTTAAGATGATCGAAACACAACCTGCTGACGTGGTATTGGCAGACTGGATGATGCCCGAAATGGACGGACTTGAGCTCACCCAGCATATTCGACAGGCGGATGAAGAAAAAGGCACCTATACTGCCATTATCTTATTTACCGCACACGATGGCGTAGAGTACCTGGTCAAAGCCTTCGATCATGGTGTTGATGACTACCTGTGCAAACCACCCAATCCTCAGGAACTTGCCGCGCGGGTAAACGCAGCCGCACGGGTTGCGGCACTACAAAACGATTTACTGGAAACCTCACGGCAACTGCAGGTAACCATTCAAAATCTTGAAAAAATGGCACTGATTGACGAAACCACCGGTGCCGGCAATCAGACATTTTTGATGAAGAATTTAAAAGCCCACTTGCAGGAAGCGTCGGCACGCCGCGGCGGTGTCTGTCTGGCACTGGTTGAACTGCGCGAACTGGACAACATTAGTAATGAGCATGGTGGACAAGTCGTAACTGAAATTTTGGTTAGCCAGCATAGACGCTTACGACGTGCCGTTAGACCAACCGATATCGTTGCAAAATTGGACAATAATCTCTTTGGCATCATCATGCACCATACACAAACCAAAGATTACAAAACCTCAGCCGTCGAACGCATATTAACCATGATAGACAATCGCGATTACAAAACCTCAGTTGGCAACCTAAGCATCCATGGCTGCATCGGCGTACATTATTATCGTGGTGATCAAGCCATAATTTCGGCAGACGAAATGATTAAACAAGCTGGCAGCAAACTCGATCAAGCGCGTGGCGACACCTCGCTAAGCATTGCTTATTAGTTGCAAATAATCAAAGCACCATAAAAAAGCCACTCGTAATGAGTGGCTTTTTTATATACTCGTTCCCATGCTCTGCGTGGGAACGAGCTATCAGTCTGTTATGTGTGTAAAAATTTAGACTCAACATCCATATTTTTGTGAAGTATGCGAATTATAATGATTTTATTTATTTCATCTTCTCGGTAGAAAATTATATGACTATTTTGTGGAAACTTCCTGTAACCTTTTTTAATATATTCACAGTACTTACCAAGCGATGGATTTTCAGATAGCAAATGAAAAACATCGTCAAACTGTTTAATATACAAAAAACGCTGGTTTCGTCCCCAGCGTTTTTCGGTAAATCTAGCCACTTTTCTCAGATCTTGTTTTGCTTTTTTAGTTAACGCAAATGATTTCATTTATCATTTTCGTTATCAAGCTCTGTCATAAAAATATCAAAATCATAATCTGCAATACCACTCTGTTCACCTTCGTTAAGCATTTGCCTCAGAGTCTCAAGCCGTGTTTCCGTATTTTCAAGCAATCTAAGCGCAGCCCTAATTACCTCACTTGCAGAGCCAAAGCGACCACTAGTAACCTGACCAGTTATAAAGCCATCAAAGTGGTCACCCAGTGTAATACTCGTGTTTTTAGCCATCACGCACCTCTCATGTACCAATATATACCTAATTTTGGTATAAGATACATAACAAGTCAATTAAGCGGACGCAAAAAGCACGCCGCTTATTTCAAGCGTTCAAGCAGACGCTTCGTCGATCATCTTCTTCAAATCACCATTTTCAAACATTTCCAGGGTGATATCACAACCTCCGATTAACTCACCATCCACATAAACCTGTGGAAAAGTTGGCCAATCTGCATAACGCGGTAGATTCTGGAAAATTTCCGGATCAGCCAGAACGTTACAATAACCGAACTCTTTACCCACCTGTTTCAATGCTTCAATAGTACGACCTGAAAACCCACACTGCGGAAATTGCGGCGTGCCTTTCATATAAATCATCACCTTATTGCCTTTTACCTGTTCATCAATTCTGTCTAAAACATCAGCCATTTCAAATACCTGTATTTACTATTGTATCGGGCAATTATACCCTGAGTTGTTAAAAATTAACCCTAAAACCTGCTGGGTGAATTTTATATAGGGACAAATCAGAAAACATCAAGCCTGCTATCAAAGCCCCTCCCTCTAATAGCAACCCTTTATCAATTTTCCTCAATCAGCACATATATAATATCAGCTGTCTTATCATGCCATTTATCAATAATTGTACCGCTGACTTTTATATTTTTTTCATCCATTTTCACCACAGCATGCACCTGACCATAACTACTGCCAGTTTTTTCAGTAGACGTTTGCTTCATCGTCATCCTAGATGAAATATCAACCGAAACACCTTTCGACATCGCAAGATAAGTCAGACCTTTTTTGTACGCACATTGCTCTTGTGCAATCGCGCCTCGAATATGCGTGGCACACTTTCCAACAAAGTTACCATCGGGGTTATCAATCCAGTTTGGTCGGTCATTTTTTATAACGTCTTTGCTGCAGCCAGCAAGCATGAGTAAGGCATAAATATTTATTAACAAAACGTTTCTGTTCATATTTTTTCCCTTTAACTCTTTGCACCCATGGATAGACATTTGAAAGTATAAAACGAAGAATAACCTTAGCCCATACTGTCACCTCGACCAGCGGGTGAAATGACAAATTAAAGTTAATATGGCGGCATTCATTCACTATTTTTCAATATTTTGCTGCCACCACAACTCTAACGCAGCCAGGTGCCATAACTTACTACCCTGCAATCGCGTTAGATGATCCTCCGGTTTCTTCAATAATTTTTCAACATAAGTCGGATTAAACAAACCACGCTGTCTGGCGCCATCCGATAATAAAATTTCTTTCATGAACTCTAAAAATTCACCGCGCACATATTTTAAGGCGGGCATCGGAAAATACGCTTTACTGCGATTGACCACACTGTCAGGCAGAAACCCACGCGATAATTCTTTTAATACATGCTTGCCCCCATTGGGCAGTTTCATCTCTGGCGGCATTGATGCAGCAAGCTCGATTAACTGCGTGTCAAGAAAAGGTACTCGTGCTTCCAGGCCCCACGCCATAGTCATGTTATCGACACGTTTCACCGGGTCGTCCACAATAAGCGTATTCACATCAACAGCCATTACTCTATCCAGATATTCATCCGCCTCCACTTCATCCAGTAAATCCTGCATTAGTTCAGAGGTAACGTCCTCTATGTGAAAACGTTTATCCACTGTCTGTAAATATTCTGCGTGATCCCGGTCAAAATATTCATCTGAAAAACGGTTAATGCCTTTTTTGATTGACTGATGCATACGTGGATACCAGAAGTATCCGCCAAACACTTCGTCTGCCCCCTGCCCGCTTTGAACAACTTTAACTTCTTTCGAGACGACTTCAGACAACAGGTAAAACGCCACTGCATCCTGAGCAAACATCGGCTCAGACATATTGGCAAACGCTTCTGGCAATCGCGGCAAAACCTGATCATTCGGTACCATTAATTGATGATGTTCGGTACTAAACATTTCGGCGACCGCATCGGAATACTCGAACTCGTTGCCCTTTTCTTCTGGCGCATCTTCAAAACCAACGGAAAATGTTTTTAAATTTTTCTGGCCGGCCTCAGCCAATAGTCCGACTAACAGGCTCGAATCAATGCCACCTGATAATAGTACGCCTACGGGCACATCCGCAATCTTGACCCTTTTCTCAACGGCGAGACGAAGCGCATCATGTACTGCAACAACCCAATCCTGTTCGCTCATCTTTTTATCTGGGCGTTTAGCGGTTAATGTCCAGTAACGTTTTTCAGTGACTTTTCCTTTTGCATCTATTATTAAATAATGCGCGGGTTTTACTTTTCGAATACCCTTAACAACAGTACGAGGAGCGGGCACAACAGCATGCAAACTAAACAAATTATGTAGTGCTGTGGCATCGATCGATGTATCAATTTTGTCGTCCGCATGAATTAATGCCTGCGTGTTAGACGCAAACAGTAAACGCGATGATGTCTGAGAAAAATACAGTGGTTTAATACCGGTGCGATCACGGGCGATTAATAACGATTGTTTTTTATTATCCCAGACCGCAAAAGCAAACATGCCCTGCAAACGTAACACGCATTTTTCACCCCACTCGATATATGCACGTAAGATCACTTCGGTATCACCGGTCGATTTAAACGCATGACCTAAACCCTGCAATTCTTTTCGCAGGTCAGGGTAATTATATATCGTGCCGTTAAATACCAGTGCAACGTCTGCCCGCTGGTCAACCATCGGCTGTGCGGCTTTTTCGCTCAGATCAATAATCGATAATCGACGATGCCCAAAAGCCACCGGTGCATTAACATAGCTGCCTTCCGAATCCGGTCCGCGCTTTTGCAATTTCTCTTTCATCCGTTCGATAACCGACCGCTCAGGCGCTGCAGCATCAAACCTTAATTCACCACAAATTCCACACATAAAAAATATCTAAGTTCCAAGTTATAAGTTTTCATTGGTGCCCATACCCGCCACCACCTGCTGACGTTACACAAACAACATCGCCCGACTTTACTGTAAATGACTGTTTAGCTTCTAGCTTATTGTTATTTAGCGCGTTCATTCCAGGTTTGGCCGCCTCACCGCCTGCCAGCCCCCATGGTTGTTGTGAGCGGCGCTCAGATAAGATGGTTACTTGCGCCGGCGCAAGAAATTCGTATTCCCGAATCAAACCTTCACCACCTGAGAACATGCCTCTACCGGCAGAATTTTTTCTTATCTGGTAACGATTAATACGTAACGGGTATTTCATTTCCAGCGACTCAATCGGCGTATTCAAGGTATTCGTCATATGCGTTTGCACCGCGTCCAGACCATCACTCGTTTCGCCAGCACCCATTCCTCCACCGATTGTTTCATAATAATCCCAGGCGGGGTATTGAAAATCACCTGCATATCCCATTGCTAGATTATTCATGCTGCCGTGACTGGCTGCAGGTATTTTATCGGGTATCGCATGAGACAGCGCACCCAGCACAACATCAACCATTCGTGTACTTGTCTCTACATTGCCCGCGGCAACGGCGGCAGGAAAACCAGCATTAATGACACTTGATTGCGGCGCAGTAATCGAAATATTTTGAAAGCTACCTGCACAGGCAGGTGTCTGTGGTGGCATCAAACAACGAAAAACATAATAAACCGCTGCCGCAGTAACCGACAGCGGGCAGTTAATATTGCCTTTAACTTGCGCAGCCGTACCCGAAAAATCGACGGAAATCGCCCCTTTAAAAAACGTAATGGCGACTTTAATAACAATATTACTGCTACCCATACCATCATCATCCATCACATCTTCAAACGTGTAGGTTCCATCCGCTATACCAGACAGACTTTTTTGCGCCAGCGAAGCGGCATAGCGATTTAACTCAAGCAGACCACTTTGATACTCGATTGCGCCCATCCGGGTAATCAAAGCTGACAATCGAGATAAACCACGTCGGTTCGCCGCAATCTGTGCAATAAAATCACCTGCCGATTCATGAGGGTTACGCATGTTAGTCATTAAATCATCAAAAACGGCATCAATAATTGCGTCATTTCTGACGATTAATGTTGGCTCTATTATCAAACCTTCTTCATGCAAACTCGACGATAACGGCATAGATCCCGGCGTTTCAGAACCGATATCGGCATGATGCGCACGGTTAACGACAAAGCTCATCAGTTCGTTATTTATGAACAAAGGCGCAATTATCGTTACATCCGGCAAATGCGTGCCACCTTTATAAGGATCATTCAGCACCACCATGTCGCCATCAGCCCATTGGAAGAGCGCGACCAGATCACGCATCGCAAAGGCCATGCTACCCAAATGCACCGGTATATGCGCCGCCTGCGCACTCAATTCGCCGTCAGTATCAAATATGGCGCAGGAATAATCCAGTCGATCACGAATATTGGGAGAAAAGGCAGATTTTTGTAAAGTCGCACCCATCTCACTACAAATGGCATCGATTCGGTTTGCAAAAATACTTAAACTGATGGCATCCATCTGACTAACAAACTCCGCCTAATAACATTTAAAATTTATGGAATATACTGTTTTTATTGAAGAAAAAGCGCTAAATATGCAATTTAGAGTTGCATTATACACCCGACTGCCCTATCGTAGCGCCAGCTGAATTCACATCAAAACTTATTACTTTGTTACCGCGCAAAGAGGGGAAAAACTATGAATCCTTTATTAACAATCAAAGGCACATTAGCCGTTGGTTTTATTCTCGCTATTGCCATAGTCTTTGGGATGAGCAGTGGTATGGACGGTCTAAGAGGTGCTGCCATGGTATGGTTCCACGTCATGGCTGGCGTAATCTGGATTGGCTTGTTGTACTATTTCAATTTCGTTCAAGTACCTGGCGTGGGTGCTGCACTTGCGGATTCTGATGGTCCAGGACCTGCCGCAATCAATAAATACATCGCACCCAAGGCATTACTTTGGTTTCGCATGGCAGCAGCCGTTACTTGGTTAACGGGTTTAAGTGCGTTAGCTAAACTAGGCATAAACTCAGGCATCGGCGGCATGGAATACATTACGCTGGCTTTCACTTTTAATGACTTTAGCTTCCAAGGTGCTATTGCTATTATTGGCCTTGGCGCATGGTTAGGGACTATTATGTTATTTAACGTTTGGGTTCTTATCTGGCCGAACCAGAAAAAAATCCTGGGACTTGATGGTCAGGAGCACAGTGCCGAGGTTATTGCCAGTGCCAAAAAAGTTGCGCTTATGGCATCTCGCACCAACACAGCACTATCTATTCCAATGTTACTTTGCATGGTAGGTTATGCACACGGTCTTGGTTAATCTACATTTTTAACTAAACTCGTCGAAAAAGGCGGTTTACTGTATTGACAGTAAACCGCCTTTTTTATGGTACTTTTGACGGCTGACAAAATAAGCATTGCAAGTCCCATATCGTACTGTTGCTTTACACAAAACTCCGAGTATAATCAGACCTTTAAAAGCGGTAGCCATGGCTGCCGCTTTTGCTTTTTATACGATTTATTTAGCCCAATACTTAAAGTAACAGAAAAATGAAAACAAACGAACACCTGATGAAAACTTACGCCCCTCTCGACGTGACATTTGAATACGGAAAAGGAGCCTACCTGTGGGACACTAATAAACAAAAGTATCTCGATGCTTTATGTGGCGTAGCGGTATGTGGCTTAGGTCACGCACACCCGGCCATTACTAAAACAATCAGTGAACAAGCGGCTAAACTACTGCACACATCAAATTTGTACCAAATTGATAACCAACAACACCTTGCCGATCAGCTTTGCGAACTATCTGGAATGAAACGTGTGTTTTTCTCAAATTCCGGAGCAGAAGCAAATGAGGCAGCGATTAAGATTGCACGCCTCTACGGTCACAATAATAATATTGCCAATCCCAGTATTATTGTTATGGAAAACAGTTTTCATGGCAGAACCATGGCCACTCTCAGCGCAACAGGTAATCGCAAAGTACAGGCAGGGTTTGAACCACTGGTGCAAGGATTTGTACGCGCGCCATATAACAATATCGAAGCCATTAAAAATATTGCGGATAATAATAATGACGTTGTTGCGATTCTAGTCGAACCCGTACAAGGTGAAGGCGGCATTAATATTCCTGATTCTGATTACTTAAATCAATTACGTGAAATTTGTGACCAGCAAAACTGGTTGTTAATGCTAGATGAAATTCAAACAGGAATGGCGCGTACCGGTAAATGGTTTGCATTTCAGCATAACGGTATACAGCCGGATGTGATGACGCTTGCTAAAGCTTTAGGCAATGGGGTTCCCATCGGTGCATGCCTGGCAAATAAAAAAGCCAGCGCTGTTTTACAGCCTGGCAATCATGGCTCAACATTTGGGGGCAACCCTCTAATGTGTGCGACCGCATCAACTGTCATCGACACAATTAAATCTGAAAACTTACTCGCTAATGTAAAACAGATGAACGAGTACATCACAAATGGCTTTACCAAAAGGTTAGCACCGTTAGACAGCGTGAATGAGATTCGTACTTTAGGATTAATGATTGGCATCGAATTAAATACTGACAATTTAAATATTGATTGCGCTGATTTCGTCAAGCTTGCCTTACAGGATAAATTATTAATTAATGTAACGGCAGGCAATGTAATTCGTCTACTACCACCACTCATCATTACACTAGAACAAGCGGACACTATTATTAATACAGTCAGTGAACTGATTTTACGCTCATCGAAAAAAGACGCAGCAAATCAGGCTGCTTAAACCAATGAATGCAGCAAACATGAACACCTCACGAAAAGTCAGGCACTTTTTAACCCTGACTGACCTTAGCTCGGATGAATTTCGCGCATTAATCAAACGCGCTATCGAATTAAAAGCCATGCAACATCGTGGTGAAATTTTTGAGCCATTAAAAAACAAAGTGCTCGCGATGATTTTCGAAAAATCATCAACACGTACGCGAGTATCATTTGAATCAGGCATGGCACAATTTGGTGGACATGCCATTTTTCTCTCACCGCGCGACACGCAATTAGGCCGCGGTGAACCGATAGAAGACAGTGCGCGTGTTTTATCTCGCATGACTGACTGCTTAATGGTCAGAACATTCGAACATAAAAATGTGGAAGTACTCGCACAATATTCGTCTGTGCCGGTTATTAATGGTTTAACCGATGCGGTACACCCTTGTCAGCTACTTGCCGACATGCAAACTTATTTTGAACACCGTGGTGACATAAAAGGAAAAACCGTCACCTGGGTAGGTGATGGCAATAACATGTGTCACTCATATATGCATGCAGCAAAAATACTTGAGTTCAAACTCATAATAGCCTGTCCAAAAGGTTTTGAACCAGATGACGAGTTTATTGAAGAAACGCTTGACTCAATTGAAATAACACAAGATGTAAAAGCAGCTTGTACAAACAGCGACTTACTTGTCACCGATGTATGGGCCAGCATGGGACAGGAAGACGAACAAAAAATTCGCGAACAAGCTTTTAGTGATTTCCAGGTGACAACCGAATTGATGGCACTAGCTAATTCGGATGCACTATTTATGCACTGTCTGCCTGCGCATCGCGGCGAAGAAGTTAGCGCCAATGTTATCGACGGTAATCAAAGCGTGGTATGGGATGAAGCCGAAAATAGATTACACGCACAAAAAGCATTACTCGAATTTTTACTTATCAATTAACATCACTTAAAAATAACGACTACGATTGTTTTTGATAACACATATTAATAAAAAACATATCGCCATGAGTAAAACTGATTCTCGCCGCGTACTCTTTTTATGGATACTCTCTGTATTAACTCTCACACTCTTCTCGCAAATAATTTCAGCTGAACCCGTTGAACCAGATGCCTCCTTATGCCCAGTACAGAGTACAGCATTCATTCAACACACCCCACCCCCCATTTTTTCTGAAGAAAATATTGGAAACACCAAAATCGGCGCGGATACAACACAGTCCGGCACAGATAGCTCCATTTCACTGGATGGCAACGTAGTCATCGAGCAACATAAATTAAGACTCAGCGCTGATCATGCACAATACGACAAACAACAAGAAACGTTACAAGTTTCAGGAAATGTACATATTGATTCTGAGTCGATGTTTTTAGAAGCTGATTCCGGCACAATAAATATAAGCAACAACGCTTCCGAAGAAAAAGCTACGAAGTCAAAAAGAACAGGCCAATTCAGTAATATTAAGTTTCTTATTCCTGACAGCCAGATGAAGGGTAAAGCTAAAAGTATACGAATGAGTGAAAACAGTGAAGGCAATAAAACATCCACGTTGAACAATGCAAACATTACCAGCTGTGATTTATTCGACCCAGACTGGTTAATCAGCGCCGAAGAAATTCGACTGGATCACGATGATGAATATGGCAGTGCTGATAACGTTGTTATTCGTTTTAAAGATATTCCTTTTTTATATATTCCATACATGGCGTTTCCGACCAGCGATAAACGTCGCAGCGGCTTATTATCCCCAGAATTTGGCACTTCGACTTCAAGAGGCATAGAGCTTGCCGTTCCCTGGTACTGGAACATCGCCCCTAATCATGATGCTGTAATCACGCCACGATACATGGAAAAACGCGGCACGGAAGTAGGTGGAAATTATCGTTATCTAACACAATCCACAAATGGAAAATTGGTGGGCGCTTACTTACCGAATGACGACATTACACAAGATAATCGCTATCAAGTTCGTTATACACAACAGACACGCATTCTGTCTAATCTATTACTCGATGTCGACGTACAAGATATTTCTGATTCCGAATATTTCAATGACTTTTCAAACAATCTTGGTAGCACTAGCCAAACACACCTGTTTAGCAATGCCACTTTGCGTTACAATTTAAATAACTGGCACATGCGCGTATTAGCACAGGACATAAAAACCATCGACAGAACAACAGCGGTTAGCAGTCGCCCTTATGAACGCCTACCGCAACTTACATTAAATGGTGACACTGAAATAGCAAACAGTGCATTATTATTTACGCTAGATTCAGAGTTTGTTGATTTTGCACATGAAGACAAAACAAATGTCACCGGCACTCGCTTAACGGTACGCCCTGGACTTCGCTTACCACTGAGTGGCACGGCATGGTTCTTCGAACCTGCTATTAAATTCAGCCACACTCAGTATGACGTCGGCACTGATGGTAACTCAACACAACCCTCAACAAACCAGTCAGTGGATGACCGAAATATTCCTATGAGCAGTATTGATGCGGGGCTGTTTTTTAATCGCGTACTTGAAAATGGATACACGCAAACTCTGGAACCCCGGCTATATTATTTAAACGTACCCTTTGAAGACCAGAGTGATGCCCCTATTTTTGATACCAGCACACCCGAATTCAGTGTTGCACAATTATTTCGTGATAACCGTTTTATCGGTGGCGACCGGATTGGTGATACCAACCAACTAACCCTTGCATTAACCAGCCGTATACTGAACCCAGAAACAGGTGATGAATTTTTACGTGCCAGTATAGGCCAGATCTTCTTTTTTGAAGATAAACGCGTCTCACTGAGCACTACCCCTAATTCCATCATTGATACGTCTCGGCAATCGGACGTGATAGCCGAGCTTGATACAATATGGGGCCGCTGGCAGAGTAATATCGATATCCAGTGGGATACTTCAGACAACAAACTATCAAAAGAAAATTACTTTTTGCACTACAAGTCAGATAATAATCATCTATTCAATATCGGTTATCGTAAACGTCTACGAGATAACACCCTGAATCTTGAACAAACTGATACATCTTTTGTCTATGCTATCAACAACCAGTACAATACCTTTTTTCGCTGGAATTATTCTCTAAAAGACAATAAAGATATCGACACCATAGCGGGAATCGCCTATGACAGCTGCTGCTGGTCGATTCAATTACTTGCCCAACGTAGATTAAAAAACTCAACAACTGATAACAATGCCTATGACAACTCAATACTGGTACAATTTGTCTTCAAAGGTCTGGGCAGTGTATCTGGCAGCAGCGCCAAAGACACGCTAGAACGATCAATTTACAGCTATAGTGACACTCTCCAACAATAAGTTATGAACATTCCACATCTAAGTAAAGCCATTATATTAACCAGCATAAGCTTTGTGACTATTTTGGGATTACCAACAAGCGCAATACATGCTGCTCTTAAACCTTTAGATCACATTGTTGTTGTGGTTAATGAAGGCGTCATTACTAACTCGATGTTAAGTAATCGCATACAGGACTTTCGTAAGCAACTTGCTCTAAGCCAACTGTCCAGAATAGATCCTGAAACATTAAAAAAACAGGTTTTGGAAAAAGTTATCCGCGACACAATTCAACTACAAAAAGCAAAACAATTCGGCATCACTGTAGATGACCTGATGCTGAATCGCATGTTAGAACAGCTGGCCAAAAGTAATAGTATGTCACTTGATGTTTTTAGACAGACTATCGAAACAGAAGGGCTGAATTTCACTCGATTTCGTGAACAAACGCGAAATGAACTGATCATAAAACAACTACAACAACGACTGGTAGCCAATAAAATAAGTGTATCCGATCAGGAAGTTCAACAATACATCACCTTGAACGAAATATCTGACTCATCAAAAACAACCTACCACCTTCGACATATACTTATCGCCACGCCAGAATCTGCCAAACCTGATGATATACAAGAAGCAAAAATGAAAGCAGATACCGCATATCGAAAAATTGAGGCTGGTAGTCAATTTCAAGATATTGCCATCAAGGTTTCAAGTGGCCGAAATGCATTACAGGGCGGCGACCTCGGTGAGCGAAAAGCCAGTGAACTACCGCAATTATTTGTAGATGCAGTAAAAGACCTTAAACCGGGAGAATCTTCTCAACCAGTAAAGAGTGCAAGTGGATTTCACCTACTACAGTTAGTTAGTAGCTCTAACGACGAAGCCATGATTGAACAGGTGCATGCGAGACACATACTCATTCGTCCTAGCAGTGAAGTCAGTGATGAGCAAGCTAGAAAAACCCTGGTCGAATTAAAACAAAAAATCGAAAAAGGTGAAAAATTCTCAATGCTTGCCAGTCAATTTTCTGAAGACCCTGTTTCTAAAACACAAGGCGGTGATTTGGGCTGGGCCGGCCCTGGAGACTTCGTTGGCATATTTGAAAATGTTGCTCACAGCCTGGAGATCGGCCAGATTTCCGAACCGTTTAAAAGTCAATTTGGCTGGCATATTCTTGAAGTCCTAGAACATCGCGACCACGACATGGCTAAGACCAATAAAGAAAATCAGGCGCGAAATGCTATTCGAAAAAGAAAAATTGATGAAGAACTAAGACTTTGGTTGCGACGTATTCGTGATGAAGCCTATGTTGAATACATCGAAAATTAATCAACCTCGTTAATACGTCCTGCTTACGATGACCAACAAAATTGTAATCACATCAGGTGAACCAGCAGGCATTGGCCCTGATATATGCCTAAACCTGTTATCACATGACTATGCAAATCTGAAAAATACTGAGATATATATCATTGCTGATGTCAACTTATTCATAGACAGAGCTAAAATTCTTAACATTCCGTTAGAATACCAACTTCATGATGATATGAATAATTTAAGCCAATCATACCAAAAAAATAAACTTAACATTATTCCTCTGGCTCTAAATACACATTGCCAGGCCGGCCAACTAAATGCTGATAACAGTCAATATGTTTTAAAAATGTTAGACCTTGCCTGCGACTTATGCCTACAACAGAAAGTCGATGCAATGGTTACCGGCCCGATACAAAAAAGCATCATCAATGAAGCAGGCATATTATTTACTGGGCACACCGAATATCTTGCTGATAGATCTAAAACGACACCTGTCATGATGTTAGCAACCAAAACATTGCGTGTTGCGCTTGCAACAACTCACTTACCAATAAGCAAGGTTAGTCAGGCAATCACAGAAAAGTCACTTAGCGAAACATTATATATACTAAATAACTTTTTAAAAAATCAGGTAGGGATAGCCGAACCTGAAATACTAGTCTGCGGCTTAAACCCACATGCCGGTGAAGACGGCAATCTTGGTGAAGAAGAAATACATACTATCTCGCCGGTCATCAAAAAATTAAAACAACAGGGCTTGAAAATAACAGGCCCCCTTCCAGCCGACACGCTTTTTACTGATCGATATCTGGACCATGCCGATGCAGTGCTGGCGATGTATCATGATCAAGGTTTGCCGGTACTGAAATTTAGCGGTTTTGGTAAAGCTGTTAACATCACACTCGGACTACCTTTCATTCGCACCTCGGTAGATCATGGTACCGCGCTTGATTTAGCCGCAACAGGCCAAGCAAGCGATACAAGTTTACTGGAAGCCATTACGATGGCTATCGACCTAAGCAATACCCGGACGCAATAACACCGATGCAGCATTTCGCTAAAAAAAGATTCGGCCAAAATTTTCTCGTCGATAACTCGATCATAAATATGATTGTAGACAGCATTCAACCTCAGCCTGATGACCTCATGATAGAGATTGGCCCTGGTCTCGGCGCCATGACAATACCATTACTATCTCGACTTAATAAACTTAATGTAATCGAACTTGATCGAGATATTATTCCTAAACTCACCAGAAACTGTATTATTTCTGACGCACAAAACAGAGATAAACTTATCGTCAACGAAAGTGATGTGCTTAAATTTGATTTTCCCGAACTTCATAAAAAATTAAAAAATAAAAACAAATTACGCATCGTCGGAAATTTACCTTACAACATCTCAACACCTGTCTTATTTCACTTACTAAAATCACGACATATCATTCAAGACATGCATTTCATGTTACAAAAAGAAGTGGTTGATCGCATAGTATCTACACCTGGAAATAAACTATACGGTCGCCTCAGCGTGATGATACAAACATATTTCACCACACAATCATTATTCGAAGTACCACCTTATGCTTTTGAACCTGCCCCTAAAGTTAATTCTGCTATCTTACGACTACAACCCAACAATCAATTTGAAAAATACATTGAAGATTTTTCACAGTTTGAAAAACTCATAAGACAAGCTTTTTCGCAGCGTCGAAAAACACTTAAAAATACGCTTAAAAACACATGTAATTCTGAACAAATCGAAAAAGTGGGCCTTTCACCAATACAACGTGCCGAGGAACTCAGTGTAAACGACTTTGTTAACCTATATAAAACAATTGCTTAGATTAAACATCTCTGCTTTCTTATAAAAAAACACCCCATCACCACTTGTCAGTTGCGTAAATAATCAAATTGACTGATGATATAATCTTTTACACAAACAACTTATTCCCCTATTACTCAACTAGGCGGAGGTCTCATGAATAACATTGAAATTAAAGTTCTACCCGCTTACATAGCTGATCAATCTGACCCTTCAAATAATCATTATGTGTTTTCTTACACAGTCACGATTAAAAATAATGGTTCCGCATCGGCAAAGCTACTAACACGCCACTGGATCATCACCGATGGTGACGGTCAAACTCAGGAAGTTAAAGGCGATGGCGTAATCGGCGAGCAGCCCCACCTACAACCTGGTGAAGGTTTTCAATATACCTCCGGTACATTTATGAACACACCATTTGGTACAATGCATGGTAGCTATCAAATGATTTCTGATCATGGCGAAAAATTTGATGCCACCATACCAGCCTTCCAGCTGACTGTACCCAACACACTTCATTAGCAATCATTAAAAACTAACTCTCGTAATATCAATGGCTTTAAAACACAGCTATACATTATTAGCACCTATATACGACACATTAGTATCTGGGCCTATTAATCCCATTCGAGAAAAAAGTCTATCGCGTTTAGGTGACATTACTAACAAAAATATACTCATTAATGGAATAGGTAGCGGATTAGATATTCCCTATCTTCAGGCTGGCGCAACCTATACTGGCACTGACATTACACCTGCTATGTTAAAACGCGCTGAGAAACGTGCAAAAGATTATTCCTTTGACATCAACTTACAAATAGCCGACAGTCAAAAATTACCCTTTAAAAGTGGAAGCTTTGATATTGTAGTCATGCATCTAATTCTTGCTGTAGTTCCAAACCCAGTGTTCGCATTGCAGGAATCCAGCCGAGTACTCAAACCTGGCGGTAAAATTTTTATCTTCGACAAATTTATTAAACCTGGGCAATTAGCTATCGGTCGTCGTCTACTAAGCTTCTTTATTAGACACATCGCCACGCGTACTGATGTCGTCTTTGAAGATGTATTGAATACTTGCCCTGAATTGGAATTAATTAAGGATGAACCTGCTCTTGCTAAAGGTTGGTTTAGGCTGATAGAGTTGGATAAGTCGTAAGTTATAAAATTAAGTTGCATATATTCACTTAATTCTTGTGACTTAATACTTACAACTTATTAGGAGTAATTAATGGCAACTTATGCCATCGGTGATGTGCAAGGATGTTTTGATGAGCTAAAAGAACTGTTAGCTCTTATCAACTTCAACAGTGATCGCGATCAACTCTGGTTTTGTGGCGACTTAGTAAATCGCGGACCCAAATCACTAGAAACTCTGCGCTTTATCAAATCGCTCGAAGATAATGCAATTACTGTTTTGGGCAACCATGACTTGCATCTCCTCGCGACTGCTTACGATCATCAAAAACCCGGAAAAAAAGATACGCTAAATTCAATACTCCAGGCAGATGATTGCAATCAACTCATGGACTGGTTACGCCATCAACATATGATGTTTCATGATGAAGACAAAAACATCACTTTGCTTCATGCCGGCTTACACCCTGACTGGAGCATCAAACAAGCACTACAGCTCGCCGGTGAAATCGAAGACGTTTTAAGAGGCACCCATCATCTTAATTTTTATAAACATATGTACGGTGACAAACCATTTATATGGGACAACGCTTTAACTGGCTGGCAACGATATCGTTTCATCACTAATATGTTAACGCGTTTACGCTATTGTGATAGCGATGGAAAACCCGCGTTGAGCGCAAAAGGCGCACCTGGCACGCAGGCTGAGTATTTACATCCATGGTATGAGACACCTAATCGAAAATCAAAAAAAGACACGATAATATTTGGCCACTGGTCAACACTTCCTCACGCTGGAAAATCGAGTTGCAACAATACTTACCCAATCGACTCCGGATGTCTTTGGGGTGGCAAATTAACTGCTATGCGAATAGATGAACGCCCTTTTCAATACATCCAACTACAATGCCCGGGCGCACAGAAACCACCAGCAAAATATCTTAAAAGCACGAAGAGTAAAAAAAAGAGCACCTAAAAGGTACTCTTAACAGGAGGGAAAAAAATTACACATCAACTATGACTTAGTATCGTAGTGGTAGTTCACATTTTTTTCTCGAATGTTATAAATTTACAGATATAGGCATTCTTCTCATCGGCAGGACGCACCACAGTATCTTTTTCCAACCACTTGTTTTTATCAAATTGAGGAAACCAGGCGTCACCTTCAAACTCGGCATCGACATAAGTAATATACATCCGGTTCACCTGTGGCATTAACATCTCATAGATTGTACTGCCACCAATAATCATTAATTCATCTGTGTCAGGGACAAGTGCTTTAGCATCAGTGAAATTACTAACACACGCCACACCTTCAAATGATATATCAGGATCTCTAGTTAGTACGATATTTAGGCGGCCCGGTAGTGGTTTACCTATAGACTCAAATGTTTTTCGTCCCATTACTATGGGTTTACCCATAGTAATGGATTTGAAATGCGCAAAATCTGCCGGCAAATGCCAGGGTAACTGATTGTTGTTACCGATAAGATGATTACGATCCATCGCAGCGATGATTGAAATAATCACGAACTATTAACCTCAAAATAAAAGCAGACTCACCACAGAGACACGGAAGGCACAGAGATTGCTTGAAATGCTAAAAAATTATTTCTCTGCGTCCTCCGTGCCTCTGTGGTAATAATTTTTATAACTAAACAGCAACCGCGCCTTTGATATGTGGATGCGCTTCATATCCCACTAATTCAAAATCTTCAAATTTAAAATCAAATATCGATTTAACTTCAGGGTTGATTTTCATAATGGGAAGGAGAAATGGTTTTCGACTCAATTGCTCATCGGTTTGCTCCATGTGATTGGAATATAAGTGAGCATCACCTAAAGTATGAACAAAATCACCAGGAGCCAAATCACAAGCTTGTGCAACCATCAGGGTGAGTAACGCGTAGGATGCGATGTTAAATGGCACACCGAGGAAAATATCAGCACTGCGCTGATACAACTGACAGGAAAGTTTGCCGTCCGCCACATAAAACTGGAACATCATGTGGCAAGGAGGAAGCGCCATGTTCTCTATCTCACCAACGTTCCAGGCACTAACAATAATACGCCGTGAATCAGGATTATTTTTTATTTGATCAATAATCTGGCTGATTTGGTCTACATGTCCGCCACCCACCGCAGGCCAGGAGCGCCATTGATAACCATAAACCGGGCCCAGATTGCCTTCATCGTCAGCCCATTCATTCCAGATACGGACACCGTTATCCTGCAAGTATTTGATATTGGTATCTCCGGTTAAAAACCAGAGTAACTCATGGATGATAGATTTAAGATGACATTTTTTAGTTGTGACTAGTGGAAATCCTTCGCTCAAATCAAAACGCATTTGATGACCAAAAACAGATACTGTACCGGTACCAGTTCGATCTTCTTTTTTACTACCGTTATCACGAACGTGACGCATTAAATCCAAGTATTGTTTCATGAGGCTGTCTTGGCTCTTTTCATAGAAAGGGTATAAATACCGAGACCAAATATTATCATAGGCAAGGACAAAATCTGCCCCATCGTCAACCAGTCAAATGCAATGAACCCTAAATGTGCATCCGGAATTCTGAAAAATTCAGTAAAAAATCTAAAACAGCCGTAACAGAACATGTATACAGCAGATACCGCCATCAGCGGTCGCGGTTTTCGAGAATACCACCATAAAATAAGAAAGAATAAAACACCTTCAGTAAGAAATTGATACAGCGATGATGGATGCCTGGCAATCTTGTCACCATAATCGAACGCCCACGGCATAACTGTATCCATCGCTCTACCGGGTAATTCCATATTGATAAAATTACCTAGACGGCCTGCACCTAAACCAATCGGCACCCAGGGTGCGATAAAATCAGACACCTGAAAGAAAGACATCCCATTCTTACGACCGAATAAATATAGACCCGTAAATACGCCAAGCATGCCACCGTGATAAGACATGCCGCCTTGCCAAATATAAAAGAGTGAAAGTGGGTTTTCGAGAAAAGCTGAGAAACCATAAAACAGTGTATATCCAAGACGTCCGCCAAGTATTACACCCATGGCACCGTAAAAAATAACGTCTTCTACTTGCTTACGTGTCCAGTCCAGATCCTCACGTTTAGTTCGCTGCATACCATAAAACCAGGCGCCAACGAAGCCCGTCAGGTACATCAAACCATACCAATGAATTTTTAATGAGCCTAAAGAAAGGGCGACGGGATCAATTTCGGGGTAAGCAATCATGGAGCTGAATACTATCAAATATACAAATAAAATTGTGTATAAATATAAGCGGGTGACCACATGACCGGTGCCAGAGAGCAGTAACCCTCTGACCCGTTTTTAGCTACTGTACAAGCAATACACCCTGCGAAGTAGTTGACTGGCCTGATGCATCAACAGCTGTACCGGTAACTTGTACTGCTGTTGTTAGCAGCTGAACATCAGTTGCAGAATTAATCTGTATTGCATCCCCTTCTACAACATTCATAACAGGTGCTGCAGTACCATTCACTATGGTAGGTGAGGCGTCACATATATCAGAAACTTCAAAGTGTATTTGATAACTTCCTACAGGTGCAGACGTTACAGCAGCCCCCAGGCCATCAAGAAATTGAACTTCCAGATCGGGCTTCGTCGTATCATTGATAACAACCGATACAAGATGCTGACCTGTGGTAACTCCATCAGCGCTGAATGCAGTAGCCTGAAGGTTTGTACTACCTAACGGCGCAAAAAATTCAATACCGCTTCCCTCGCCAATAAACACACCTTCGGAGGTCCATTCAATGCGATCAAGGACTGCACCATTACTTCCAATCACCAACGCACTAGCCGTTACGCTAGTACCTCCAAGCTGCGAGCACTCCTGCACTAATCCACCATTAATAGTAATAGTCGTATCCAATGTAGGTGGGGGTGGCGCAGGAAATACAAAATCAGTCTGTACTCGAAGACCATTTAAACTACCTCCGATTAAAACATTACCCGGGAAGTTGATACTGCCATAACTCAGTCCACTCGAGGACACTGTCCACGCATCAAATACCTGATATTCAGTGCCATTAGAAGAAATAACAAAATACACACCTGCTTTACCAGTTGGAATGGTTTCAGTTCTACTGATGCTCCCCCCTGCTGCCAAATTATGTATACGCGTGTAAGTCCCTGGCACCAACAACTCAATAGAACTAAATGTTGCCGCAACACCGTATAGCGTTGAAGGGTCAAATTGTAACGTGTTATTCCCAATATCTATATCACCACTAAGCGGCGCACTGCTTCCAAAGAAGGCACCCACTACACGGAGTCGACCATCAATCTCACCGGCATGAGAGGAATAACTAAATATAAAATAGATCAAAAATAAGCTAATTTTTCTCATTTCTACCCTCTCCCATTTATATTCACAACTTAAGACTGTTTTTCAGTGTCACTCTCCAGATTAATAACAATTAAACTTTAATATTTATCATGACTCTTTAAATACGTTATACAACTCTTTTTACGTTTAATTTTAAAGCAAGTACACCTAATCCAGATAATAACAACCAAATAGAAGCAGGTACTGGAACGGGGCTTGGTACTATTGATTCAAGATACATTGAACCTGCATCACCAATATCTAAATTTAAACTTAACCCTGTAAAAAGCCCTGAAAGTTGTGTAGAGCCGCCAATTGTATCCGCAGTAAGTGGATAGATAGCATTAAGATTACCTGGGTTAGATACGTTCCATGTTGTTGCTGCTACTGGCGTAGGCCCTATTTGTAAAGATAACGGACCCAAAGTAACGCCATCTGAAGCAGGTAAAACACTACCTAGACTACCTACTAATACGTTTGACATCGAATCAAGCAGTTGATCACCACTGATTACATCACCTACAGACATACCAAACTGCAACGCATTAAACAAGCCCGTGGCATCATATACGATATCTAATGGCACCCCTATGTTAGTATCGTAATCAAATGTCATTGTACTTACCAGTAAATTACCTGGACTACCTATGCCATCACCGATAGCTATAGAGTTAGCAGTCGAAAAAGAAATAGGAGCACCGAAAAGCATAAAAGAATTAATTGTAGAAGTCGACACTCCCGTTGCATCATTAAATGTAAAATTACCACTTATATCAGTACGAGTTCCATTCCAACTATTAGAAGGCACATCGCTATTAATTACGTAATTCCCCGTTTGATCAAGTACTGTAAAAACGCCAGTATATGAGAAATTATAAGTAGCTGCATTTATAGGGTGTGTGACGATTAGTGCCACCAGCCCTATCGCTCGAATTATAATGCCGAGTATCTTTTTATTTTTTATCATTTAATCGTCCCCTTTAGAATATAAGCTTAATATTGTTATTTTGCCTTTTACAAGCATCTCATTCAATGTAGCAATTTTTAAGCCACTATTTTTATTTGCATAATTTTCAACACATTATGATTTATTAATAAATCACTATATATTAACTGTGTTAACTCAATCGACAATTTAGTATAAATAAAATTAGCAAATCAAACTTTGATTCTGAATTTAGAGCCATACGTTACTAAACAAAAAAAAACCCGAACATTTCTGTTCGGGTTTTTCGGTATTAAAGCCTGGCGGTGTCCTACTCTCACATGGGGAGACCCCACACTACCATCGGCGCTGAGTAGTTTCACTTCTGAGTTCGAGATG